>ENA-UEQY01001685-UEQY01001685.1-human-gut-metagenome-genome-assembly--contig:-NODE-1685-length-12894-cov-2.959273_pt1 | contig 12894 bp, 9 predicted proteins | sample MGYA00242949_ERZ507949 | MGnify/ENA primary metagenome ERZ507949 (study PRJEB26167, sample SAMN06115403) | human gut metagenome | host: Homo sapiens | place: China:Jiangsu | collected 2016-07-06... | reverse complement strand
GTCCTTTACCGCAAGCACTGTATTGTGATTTAAGACCTTTGTGATTCTGTACATATCGTTCCCCTGACATCTTATTACTTCTCGTAGGTGTCAACTGCGTAGAGAGGCTCTCCTGCCTTAATTGCTCCGTCTGTGATAAGGCGGATTTTCTGATTATCCTTTAGCTCTGTGCAGATGACAGGAGTGGTAACTGATGGTGCGTTTGCTTTTAAGTAATCCAGATCAAGCTTCATAAGCACATCGCCCTTATTGACATGCTGACCAGCCTCAACCTGTACGTCAAAGCCTTTACCCTCAAGTTTTACTGTATCAATTCCTACATGGATTATCATACCAATTCCTGAGTCAGTTGTAAATCCCAAAGCATGCTTTGTATCAAAAACGAATAGGACAGTTCCATCCTCAGGTGCTACAACAACTCCCTCCTCAGGTGTAACTACAGCTCCGTCACCCATCATTTTGCTTGCAAATGCCTCATCCGGCGCTGTCGAGAGGTCAGCTGCTATTCCTGTCATAGGACTTGAGATGATAACTGTACTTGTCGGCTCTTTTTCAACATTCGAACCCTGTGCTTTATCAGAAGCGGGGGCTGAATCAGTGGTCGAAGCTGCATTTTCGTTCTTTGCTTCATCTGCGCCTGCTGTATTATTTTCTGCTGCATCATCCTCGAAGTGCTCCTCTGTCACACTCGCAAGATAATCCTCCAGATCTGATTTTATCACTGTTACTCTTGGTCCATAGATAATCTGTACGCCCTGTCCCTTGTGCACGACTCCTGATGCTCCTGTTGATTTAAGAAGCGCATCGTTTACCTTGTCAGGGTCAATTACTGTGATACGAAGCCTTGTCGCACAGCAGTCCACATCTGAGATATTGGCTTTGCCACCGAGACCTCGTGATATGGTCTGTGAAAGCTCGTCTGCTGCAGCTGCTTCTTTTCCGTCAGAAGACTTTACGTCCTTAGCAGCCTTTCTTGCGTTTACATCTGCCTTGGTGTAGAGCTTTGTCTCTGTATCATCATCCTCACGGCCCGGAGTCTTGAAGTTAAACTTCTTTATTAAGAAGCTGAAAATAAAGTAATACAGCAGGAAATATACTATTCCAACCGGAATCACGAGCATCCAGCTTGTCTTTTCATTGCCCTGTAATATACCAAACAGGAAGAAATCAAGTAATCCGCCTGAGAAAGTAAGTCCTACAGCAATGTTTAAAATATGTGCTATCATATATGCGCTTCCTGCGAGCACTACCTGTACTGCAAAGAGAGCAGGTGCTACGAAAAGGAATGAGAACTCAAGAGGCTCTGTGATTCCTGTAAACATACATGCAAGTGTTGCTGAAAGTAAAAGGCTTCCTGCCTGTTTTTTCTTTTCCGGCTTTGCACATTTATACATTGCAAGCGCTGCTCCCGGAAGTCCGAAAATCATAAAAATAAACTCTCCCGAGAAATATCTTGTGGCATCGGCACTGAAATGTGCAATGTTTGCAGAGTCTGCAAGCTGTGCGAAGAAGATGTTCTGTCCTCCCTCAACCATATGTCCTGCAACCTCCATCGTTCCACCGACTGCTGTCTGCCAGAACGGCATGTAAAATACATGGTGCAGTCCGAATGGAATAAGTGCTCTCTTTATGATACCAAAGAGAAGTGTTCCGAAATATCCTGTTCCTGTCACCACTCCTCCGAGTGCATAGATTCCGTTCTGCACTGTCGGCCAGATAAAGTACATCAGGATTCCTACAAACAGATATACCACTGTTGAGATGATAGGCACAAATCTTGTTCCACCGAAAAATGACAATGCATTCGGCAGCTCAATCTTGTAGAAACGGTTGTGCAGTGCTGCCACTCCAAGTCCTACGATAATTCCGCCAAACACGCCCATCTGCAGCGACTGGATACCGCATACTGATGTGATGGTTCCATCAAGCACATCCTTAGCAATGCTTCCGTCTGCAAGGATTTTTCCGGAAATCTTGAGCATCGCATTGATTGATACATTCATAACAAAATATGCTATGACTGCCGAAAGTGCTGACACCTCTTTTTCCTTCTTTGCCATTCCGATTGCTACTCCGACCGCAAAAATGAGTGGAAGGTTATCGAATATAGCACTTCCGACCGCATTCATGATTACAAGAAGTGCATGAAGTATAGTCTTATCTCCTAGCAGCCACTGTAAACCATAGGTCTCAATTGTTGTGGTGTTGGTAAATGAGCTTCCGAGTCCTAACAGCAAGCCTGCTACCGGAAGGATTGCAATTGGAAGCATGAAGCTTCGTCCTACTCTCTGCAGGACACCAAAAATTTTGTCTTTCATGAGCTTTTCCTCCTATAAATGCGGGTATGTATTGATTTGCACCTATCATTCTTTTTGCTCCAGTGGCAAAAAAAGAGGCACTTATCATACACTAACCCTGTTAAAAGTTATGTACGACAAATGCCTCCCTAAAAGTAACACGTCTGTTTAAGTTTATATCACAGAACATTTATCATTTCAACACAATTTCGCCTCGAATTTATTTTTTGTTAATCATGCTGTTTTTATACATGTTTTTTTGTGAATTATGTCTAATGTCTTTTTTCTCCAGACGCCTCCATGTCTCCATCACCATAAAACATTCTTCCCCAGTGATGCCCTCTGATGAATACACAGCCTTTTGTATGATGCGCATGTACTCGTCCCAGTGGATTCCGCAATAATCCGGTCCGCAGTATTTTTCCTTAAGGTTAGCCAGATAAAGCTCATCTGTCCTGTTTTTTGAAGGATGTCCCAGTCCTTTGTAGATGCGGTTGTTTATCATTATTGCTGCCCTGCTGTAGCGGCCTTTTTTCACTCTTTTTGCAAGTCTTGCTTCCCACAAAATATTTTTTTGCCTTTTGATATAAACTATGATGGCTGTAAGTGCAGTCAGAAAAATCACACAGAGTGAGGTTTTTAAAATCACCGGTGGTATATGAAGTCTCGTTTTTGAGTTCTGAGCATCTGTACGTTTATCCGCACCTGACTGTGAACCATAAACATTCTCACTTTCATCATTTTTTACATCTGTATTTTCTGTATCTTCATTTTCTGCATCTTGATCTGCTGCATCTTCATATGCATTATCTTCATTTACCGCAGCATCATTCATATTCTCAGTATCATTAAAAGCATCACCGGCATTCGTTTTCTTTCCTTTGACACCAATATAGTCAAACGGATTCTCACCTGTCACATACTCAAAATATCCCGGTGTCATCTCCACCGGAATCCATCCGAAATCATCCAGATATATTTCAACCCAGGCATGCGACTGCGAATCCTTCACCTCACATATATCCTCATCATTTTCAGCGGATTTGAAGCTATCCTCCTTTGCACAGTATCCGCTTACATAACGGCATGGAACGCCCATCTGTCTGAGTATCATGGTGCCAGCCGATGCAAAATGCACACAAAAGCCCTGTCTGCTATATGAGAGAAAATTTTCAACCACATCCTTGCCGCCTGCGGAAGGAGGATTTTTGCTGTACTTAAAAGCCTTCGATGTCAGAAACTGCTGCACCAGCTGTGCTGCCGCAATCCTGTTGGCATCATTTTCTCTTATATAGCCTGTGTACATCATATCGCTTGTGAGCTGTCCTGTCCTAAGAAGCAGCTTCGCATCCTCCGCAACAATCCCGTCACCGCCCTGCTTTGCAGTATAGTTTTCCATTACATAATTATTGTATGCCGCATAGAAATCACTGTTGACCTCAAGAGGCTGCTCAGGCTCAAGGATAGACATTTCCAGACTACCATCGAAAAAGCCTGGACACGCCGATACCTCGATAGTCTTTGTTGCTTTATCCTTTGTAATAAAAAAGTCTTCGTCAAAATCTATATCACCCTTGGCATCTATACTGTATGGGTCGATACAGTACGGCAAATAGGTGTATTTGGTGGAAAGCTTCTCCATCGTGATTGTATACTTTTCGGTGGCCGGATTAGTCTCATCATCATAATAGCCATCGAGCAGCGTGGCTAATCCGATTGTAGTCTGCCAGGCTGTCATCCTTGAAGCATCATGATACTCTTTTTCCATGCGGGAAAAATCAGACTTTTTAACCCATCTGCCATTCTCATATGTATCACCGTAGAAGCTTCTCAGGTAAATATTAGAAGGCGCTCCTGCCTTTGCTTCTACCGTCATCACGGTTTTTTCACTATAGCTTGGATAGTGATTGCTAACTGTGCCGTCCTGCAAATCAATTCCCAAGCTGAAGAATGATTTTACGCTGCCCTCCAAATCCTTTTGAAAGGCAAGCATCTGCGGCTTTTTATCGGCAAGTGTATCAGCAAGAGGTTCAAACGCAAATACACATATGAAAAGTATTGCTGACACTGCTGCCATGTATAAAAACGCCGGCACAATCCTTAAAGTCTCATTGCCCTGTGCACTGCCATTTGCATCATATCCTGCCACTGTACGTGCGTTGCCATCTGCGATAAAACACCAGAGTGTACACAGTGTGAGTATAACAACCTCACTGACGCTCGGGCTTTTGCCTATGCACAGCTGTACCGCAAGCATAAGTGTTGGAAATAATGTGAGCATGCGTCGTCTTTTAATTTGAACCGCCAGTGTCACAAGAAAAAGCATCACTATAAACGATACAAAGCCAACAAATGCCCCTGCAAAGGCTTTATCGCCATTTGGACAGACAAATGAAGTGCCATAGTACACATTTATTATCTCAAGATACCGGCCCTTTACATACAAAAAGCCGTCTTTTATATGCCCTGCAGCCTGCCAGTTTGCAATAAACACTCCAAGCAAAAATACAAGCAGCAGACCCGTATTTATCGCATGGCGCACCCATTTTCTTGTGTCAAGCGATGTAAGCCTGTTTATAAAGCTACTTATCACCGAAAAAATAAACAGCCATACATACACATAATATGGGCATCTCACATGTGAAACAGTCGTATTCACAACAGTCACTGCACACACTGTAAGAAATACTGCCGCAGCAGCATTGGCAAGCTCAGTAAGCAGGACACCAAACACTGTAAACGTATTATTGTAATCAGGCTTTATCTCATTTATATCAGACCTCTGCCAGCAGCTTTTCCTAAATGACAATCTCATTTTTTTCATCCGCTCTGCCAACTATCTCCTCTCCCTTTTTTATCTGAAGCTTTCCGTCCACGATAAGCAGACACACCAGCTTTTCTGCCCGGTACTTTTCCTCATACAAAAAGCTGTTCAAAAATATGTAAAAGCCCTCCTCGTCATCCACTCTGGCTCTCACAATATCGTTTATTGAGGTATCATACCATGCCACATAATGAGAGCATTTTTGATCCATAAGTGAAAATGAAAGTGAGACAAGAAGCTTCATAAAAGAATCCGCCTGTCTGCCTTTCTTTATTCCCCTTAAATCTGCTACTATGGCCACCGCACATGCCTTTGGCAGGCTGTTCTCCTTTACCATCAGCTCATCAGTCCTTGCAGAAAGCTTCCAGTGCACACTCTGTAGCCTGTCACCGTTTTGAAACTCCCTGACATCAAACAGCTCCGACGGATCATACCCGGGTCTTATATCATCATATATATCAGAATCCCCAAAGAAATTTCTCACTCTGTCCGTTATCCTGACAGGAATCTCATCAATCTGCGGCATCACCTCAACATTTGCATATTTTTTAACTCTTTTCGTGACATAAAAAAGCCTCGAAAAATCATATAGCTTTATCCTTACAAGCTCAAATTCATAATTGCCGCATAGGTTTACGCTGTACAGAAAATCACTGCCTCCTGACAGCCATTTTGTACTTTTTTCGCCGGATAAATTATTTTTCACCGTTACACGGTATTTAACACCATCGAAGCCAGCCTCCTTCAGCCGGCAGGAAAGACTCACCCTGATACTCTCGCCCTGTGTGGCGATAGCTATCGGAATGTTTATAGCTGCCACTGCCCGGTGCGCCTTTACAAGCAATGCTATAAATGTCAGCACCATAAATACACACATAAAGCAGCCAAGCAGTGCCAGCGCAGCATTACCGTATATCATCGACATATAAAAAACTATTGCCGCAGTAATTATTCCTATCAAAAAACTAATCACGATTACCTGCCTTTTTCACATAAGTTGTCGGCTGTTTAACAGCCATTAGTATCTCATCTATCACTGAAAGCTCTGATACGTGTGATACTCTCGCCTTGGTATTCAGCACGATTCTGTGCTTTGTCACATCCGCAAATACAGAAACCACATCAGATGGTATGACATAGCTTCGCCCACTCAGATACGCATATGCCTTTGCCATCCTAACACACGCAATCGTACCTCTCGGACTCACTCCCAGCTCAATGTACGGACTTGTCCTTGTCGCATCAACCAGATCCACAATGTACGAGTAAATACTGTCATGGATAAACACCTGCTCGACATCAGCCTGCATCTCAACAAGCCCCTGCGCATTCATAACAGGTTTTATCGTATACTCATCGGCCTTTACACTTTTACCCTTTGCGATATCCACCTCTGCTTCATGTGAAGGATATCCCATGCTCATGCATATCATAAACCTGTCAAGCTGTGACTCCGGCAACAGCTGTGTACCGGCGCTGCCCTTTGGATTTTGAGTGGCCATTACTATAAAAGGCTTTGGTACTTTCCTGCTTTCTCCATCCACAGTGACATTTCCCTCCTCCATGACCTCCAAAAGCGCCGACTGTGTTTTGGGACTTGTCCTGTTAATCTCATCTGCCAGAAACAGATTACACATCACAGCGCCCTCATGGTACACAAACTCTCCGGTCTGCTTCTGATACATCGAAAAGCCAAGTATATCCGCAGGCAGCACATCCGGAGTAAACTGTACCCTGTGATTCTCGAGAGCCATCGCCCTTGAAAAGGCTACTGCAAGCGTAGTCTTTCCCACTCCCGGCACATCCTCAAGCAGTATATGTCCACCTGCCAAAAAGGCAGCAAATGCCTTGATGATACAATCATCCTTGCCCTTTACTGCCTTTTTTACTTCGTCTATCACTAACTGTGCATTATTCATTTGTCTTATCCCCCGGTTAATCATTTTAAACTGCCGATGATTATCTTCATCATCTTATTCATAAACAGCTACATTTATTTTACATAGTTTGCATAAATATTTCAACTTTTATCCCTCAAATTAAACAATTCTTAAACCTTATTAATCACCGCTGCTACACGGTTCCTGTGATGACAAGCGTGCTCTCGCCCGGTGTGACAACCCACGCTCCGGTTGTGCTATCCTGTGTGTAGGTTGCCGCCGGAACAGTGATTGCACCTGCAGTGCTCGAAAATGTGCCTGTTGCCTCATTGTAAGTGTAATCTGTAGCTGCAGTCCAGGCTGTGCCGTTTAATGCGGCTGTAAGATTGTTCAAAACCGGAGCAAATGTGTCTGTTATAACCACGCCTGTGGTATTGGTTGCCGCGACGCTTCCGTAGTTTTGAATCCTGAAGGTATAGGTCAGTGTACCGTTTTCCGTCACAGGAACAGGGCTTACTGACTTAGTAATTGCAAGATTTGGTGCAGCCTCGGCATTTACTGTCTCTGCTGCTGTGACCGGAGTGATTCCGGTACCGCTGACTGTAGCAGTGTTTGTGACTGCAGCCTCTATGCCAAGAGGAGCATACTCATTTAACGCAGCCTCATAGATGACTGTTGCATTGCCGCCTGCCGGGACATTTATGCCTGTGATGCTAAGAGGCGGTCCCTGGGTTACTGCAGGCGCTGCCTGGAGTGTGCCGTTTGTATAGTATTTTACGGTGTTATTCACATAGGTTAATGGTACAAGGGTGTTGGTGTTAAAGGTATAAGCACCTAGATTGTCAGAAAGTGTCAGACCATTTATTGCGGTATTTCCGGAGTTTACAATACTCACCACATAGGTTATTGTATCGCTTTGATTGTAGGTGTTTTTTACTGCTGTTTTCGTAGCAGAAAGCACCTCCAGTATTTCTCCGACTGCTATATTTGAATTGGCTACATTGTTGCCATAACGAAGCTGTGCCTGATTAGTAAATCGTGCCATATATTTTCCATCCTTTCATATATTCAGGTATGGTTTAATATATGACACAAATCTACAAATGACACAGATTATTTACTGTCCTGTTTATTTTTCTCCACATCAGCCTTTTTGATAAGCTCAAGAAGCTTTTCAAGCTCTTCCTCATCCACGCCGGTGTAGCCCGAAAGCTCACTAAGGCTCGGCTCGAAACCCTTATCGGATTTTAGTTTCTCCACTGCACGGTTTACCAATGAAACCTTTCCTACCACCGTATTCTCGCTCTCATCCTCACCGGTCTGCTCCCTGATGCACTCTTTCATAGACTCCTCTATGGCATCCAGAAGCTCTTTTTCCACATCTATCTCATCCCCGCAGCCGCAGAGCTCAGTAAGGCACATGAAAAGTCCCATGTTTCCCTCCTGTACTACATCCTCAAAGCCCTCTGATGTAACGGCAAGCTTCTTTGCCATGGCAAGCACACTTTTGAGCCAGAAATTTGATATAGTGTGTATCACACTCTCATCACCTGCGAGTAGCTTTTTGTACATATCGTCCTGCTCGGCCTTTGTGTAATCAGGTATCTCTTCAAGCTCCTCAAGATACATCCTGAACATAGGTGAATCCGGGATAAGGCTGTCCTCGTCTATGTCAGGCTCAGCTTCATTATCCTGCTTGGCCTTATTATTCTTTCCACCTGCTATGGCATCCATCGAATCACCTTCTGAGTATATTACATTGTTTAATGCAGCATTTTCAGACGATTCATCCCCATGTAATTCGTCCTGTGGTTCATCCTCATAATCACCTGCACTCTCATTCTCCTGCTCATGTGGTGTGATGAGAAATTCAAATACCATATCCTCCTGCGCTTTATTAAGCTCCATATCCTTAAAATAAGACATGATTTCATCTCTGCCAATAGGCTCCGCTGATGTCCTGATAATCTCGGCCACGCTCTGCACTGTCTCTATAAATGTATTCTGATCTAACATATTTTACACTCTCCTGTCTGATTTCCAAAAAATACATAACTATATCAATCCCTGGATAAAAATAAACAAAATTAAAAGCGGCAGTATGAACTGAAAATACGGCTTAAGCTTCCTTGAAATCTTAAGTCCTGATCCTGTATTTGCCTCATCTATATACTTATCAAAGCCCCAGCCCCACTTTGTCACACAAAAAAGCAGATAAACCAGTGAGCCAATCGGGAGAAGCAGATTGCTTACCATAAAGTCCTCGCTGTCAAGCACATCCCTGCCTCCTATGAGGTGCAGATTGCTCCACACATTGTATCCAAGTACACACGGCATACTTGCAATGAGTATTATCACACCATTTATTAGCGCAGCCTTGTTTCTGGACCAGCCAAACATATCAATGGCAAACGACATAATATTCTCAAATACCGCAATAACGGTTGAAAAGCTGGCAAAGGTCATAAACAAGAAGAAAAGACAGCCCCATATGCGGCCTCCCTGCATATTTACAAACACATTTGGCAAAGTGATAAAGATAAGGCTTGGTCCTGCGTCTACCTCCACCCCATAGCTGAAGCAAGCCGGGAAAATGATAAGGCCTGACATTATAGCCACAAATGTATCAAGAGCACATATTTTGGCACCCTCACCTGTAAGAGTATGTTCCTTTCCCATATAGCTGCCGAATATCTCCATTGCGGCCACACCCAGACTCAGCGTAAAAAACGCCTGATTCATGGCTGCTGTTATTACATTCTTTATTCCAATTTCAGAGACCGCATCCAGATTTGGAACAAGATAGAATTTCACGCCTTCCAAAGCCCCTGAAAGTGTGATACTGTGCACCGCAAGGACAATGATAAGCAAGAGCAGAGCACTCATCATAAATTTACTGATTTTCTCAAGCCCATTCTGCAGACCACGGCTGCACACCAAAAAGCCAAGCACAACCGTAACTATCATCCAGAAAGCCATCTGCTTGGGGTCTGCAAGCATGTTTCCAAATGCAGCTGCCGTGTCATCAGTATTCATGCCTGATGTAAAATCTCCCTTTAGGAATTTAAAGAAATACGCAACCATCCAGCCTGAGACTGTTGTGTAATACATCATGAGCATGTAGCAGCCAAGCATGGCTATCCATCCGTGAATATGCCATTTACTGCCCTCTTTCTCAAGAGCCTTGTAGCTCATCACAGCACTTTTTCTGCTGGCTCGGCCTACAGCAAGCTCCATCGTAAGCACCGGAAGTCCCATGCATACCAGAAATATAAGGTAAAACAGTACAAAAATACCGCCACCGTTTTGACCTGTCACATACGGAAAACGCCATACATTACCTATGCCTATAGCGCATCCTGCACTTACCAGTATAAATCCCAGACGTGATTTAAATGATTCTCTTTTCATATTTATATATCTCCTATTGTTATTGCGTTACGTTATCACCCTGCTGTGAGCATTGACTATTGCTTTGTACTTTATTACTCTCCTCAAAGACTCGCAGCTCCTTTATTGCCTGTCCACCCATCAGATAGAGAATACCTGTATTGAATATAGTCATAAGGCCGATTCCTACATCTCCGAGATCCCAGACAAATGTGTATGCCGCGATACCGCCTACAAACAGCATAACAAGAGCCAGCACCTTGTACATGGTCTGTGAAATCCAGTTATCCCCAAACAGGTACGCAACATTACTCCTTGCATAAAAAAGTATACCAAGGAAGGTGGAAAAGCTGAATAAAAACAATGTGACTGCTATAAAAATAACTCCAAAATCTCCAAGATGATACCTCATAGCTGACTGTAATAAATCCATGCCCTCTTTCCCTGCCACTATATTCTCCGGTGCAGTGAGCATGATCATTGCCGTACAGCTGCAAATCACTATCGTATCTATAAATACACCGAGCGCCTGCGTCAGTCCTGCCTTTACAGGAGTATCGCACTCTGCCGCCGCTGCAGCGCATGGAGCTGAGCCTGAGCCTGCCTCATTTGAAAAAAGACCTCTCTTTACACCATTCATGAGCACCGCTCCAAAGCCTCCCGCAGCCACCTGCCTGATACCGAAGGCTTCCTCAAATATCCTTGAAAAAACCGATGGCATCATGCCTATATTTTTAATTATGATAAAAATGGTTATGGCAAAATAGCACACCGCCATGATAGGAACAACTATGTCAAGCACCTTTACCGTAGCATTTTTCCTAAGCACTATTACAGCAGCCACTGCAACTAAAATTACGGTAGTGTAAATAGGTGGTATGCCAAATGCATTTTCAAATGACGATGTAACTGAATTGCTTATAACCTGACTTATGCCACACCAGCAGATTAGTCCGGATATAGCAAACAAAACAGCTATAATAACATGTTTTTTCTTTTTGCCTGATTTATCCTCAAAGTAGTGGTGTATGTAATATGCCGGACCTCCACGGTAGCCTGCGTACAAAGGATCCGGCTCCTTGTGAAGCTGTGCCAGTGTAGCCTCTACAAAAGCCGTGGATGAACCTATAATGGCTGTTATCCACATCCAGAAAACCGCACCTGCACCTCCCACCGATATGGCGGTCACAACACCAACCAGATTGCCCATGCCCACTCTCGTCGCCGTAGAGACAATGAGTGTCTGGAACGTGGACAGGCTGTCCTTGTTTCCCTTTTTACCTGTCAGTGCCTTTATCATGTCTGGAAACATTCTGATTGGTAAAAGCCTTGTCCTTACAGTAAAATAAATTCCTGTCGGAATTAAAAGAATTATAAGCAGGGAGATTCCCACGCTCCCACCGCCGGGCAGTGGAATGTGTATCAGATCTCCCCACAAAAAAGAATAAACTTTTTCAATAAGTGCTACTATCATAGTAAATATCGTCCCCTTAGTTTTTATTGCTTCAACGCATTAAAGATGAAGCCAGTATTACTATGATACAATATGAGCAGGAAACTTTCAATATATTCTGTTTGTTTGTTCTGTTTTTTCTTTCACAAACAGTAATAAATACACTATAAGTCCCTTGCATATGAGATTATAATTTCTTATAATGATATAGTTGAATATTCAAAAGATATACGCCCGGGGAGATAAATAATGATAAAACTAATAGCAACAGATATAGACGGAACACTTGTAAAGGACGGCTCACTGCTCATAGATCCTGAGTACATGTCTGTCATCGACAGGCTCATAGACAAAGGAATAATATTTGTAGTCTGTTCCGGCAGACAGTTTTCAAGCGAATTTAAGCTGTTTGCTCCGATAAAGCACAAGCTTTTGTATATAACAGACGGAGGAACAGTCGTGCGCACTCCAAAGGAAATCCTGAAAACCTATCCTATGGACGAGGATATATGGAAGGGCATGTGCCGGATGGTCCGCGATGAGCTGCCTGCATGCGATTACTTTGCTGCTACTCCTGATTTCTGCTTTGCAGAGGATGGTGGCAGCCCAGTCTTTCACCTGCTTCGTGATTCATACGGCTTTGAGATGCGTGAGGTTGATGACATCACAAGGCTTGACAGAAATGACATCATCAAATTCACTGTCTTTCATCCCGACAAATGCGAAGAGCTGTGTACACCGGTTTTCATTCCGGCATGGAATAAAAAAGCTCACCTGGCAGCCGCCGGCAAGGAATGGGTAGACTGCAACGCAAAGGGTGTCAGCAAATGGACTGCACTCTCATACCTCATAGACAGATTCGACCTGCTTGCGGACGAAGTATGCTGTTTCGGTGACAATCTGAATGATATTGAGATGCTTCAAAATGCCGGTATAAGCTACGCCGTCTCAAATGCCCGCCAGGAAGTTATCGCAGCCGCAAAACAGTTGATGTGCCTAACGTAGTTGGTAAATCGGTAGTGGAAGCGCAGAAAACCTTGGAAAAATCGG
>ENA-UEQY01001673-UEQY01001673.1-human-gut-metagenome-genome-assembly--contig:-NODE-1673-length-12945-cov-6.164672_pt1 | contig 12945 bp, 9 predicted proteins | sample MGYA00242949_ERZ507949 | MGnify/ENA primary metagenome ERZ507949 (study PRJEB26167, sample SAMN06115403) | human gut metagenome | host: Homo sapiens | place: China:Jiangsu | collected 2016-07-06... | reverse complement strand
CCATCGTGGGAGATGGGCAAAGACTACACACAGCAATTCGTTGTTTCACTCAGGGGATTTCCATGCTTATAAATCAATATGTTGATTTATAACCGTGAGCTAATAGTAGGCATACGGACTTTTTGCGTCGATCAGATTCGTCTCATTAGTTTAAAAACTGTAAAGAATTTGCGACAGGTACTACCAGCTGAATGGCGGTAAGCAGGAAAATATGGGGAAGAGCAAGCAAATATCAATTAGCGGGGGTTAACAATCAGGCGGCAGAGCCGCCTGATGAGAAATTACTTATTCGGTTTCTCGATTTCGCCAAGTTCTTCGAGAATTTCTTCCGGTTGGTCCGTCGGCGGCGGGACTTCTTCCACCCACGCGGCAAACAGACGCCAGGAAACGGCTAACAGAACCGGACCAATAAACAGACCGATCATCCCGAAAGCAATCAAACCACCAATAACGCCAGAGAGGATCAGGATCAGCGGTAAATCGGCACCCATGCGAATTAACATTGGGCGGATGACGTTATCCAGCGTGCCAACCACACCGCTCCACACTAACAATACCGTTCCCCAGGTGGTATCGCCGGTCCAGTAGAGCCAGATAATCGCCGGAATCAGTACCGGCAACGGGCCAAGCTGGACAAGGCAGGAAAGGATCATTAACACCGTTAGCAACGTTGCATAAGGTACGCCGGATACGGCGAGGCCGATACCGCCAAGCACTGCCTGTACTAACGCCGTCACCACCACACCCAGCGCCACCGCGCGGATAGCCTGTGCCGCCAGCAGTACGGCGGCATCTCCGCGAACGCCTGCCAGACGGGTTGCAAAATGGCGAATGCCTTGTGCCACCTGTTCACCGCGCCAGTACAGCAGGGCACTGAAGAGAAGCATCAGCGCACAATGCACCATAAAGCGCCCGATATGCGCCGCCTGCCCAACGAACCAGGTGGTGGTGGTGCCAATATAAGGGCGGACTTTCGCCATGATCGCCGTCCCCCCCATATCCAGCAAGTTGTGCCAGCCTGCATACAGCTTCGCGCCAATCACCGGAATGGTATTAAGCCACGCCAGATCGGGTAACGTCATGTCGCCGCTGGAAATGGCTTTAATTAGCGGGCCGCTGCCGTCGACGATACTGTTAACCAGCAAAGCAATAGGGATGATAAACACCATCACTAATAACAGCGTCATCACCAGAACGGCGAGAGAGCGGCGGCCAAACATGATCTTTTGCAAACGTAACAATACCGGCCAGGTGGCGATAACCACCGTACCGGCCCATGCAAAGCCGAGAATAAAGGGTTGAACAATCCACAGACATGCCACAATCATGATGGCTAAAAACAGCACCGAAAGCAGAATTTGTGCGACATCCCTGGGCTGACGAACATTTACCATAACTACTTTTCACCTTTTTTGTGCGTCAAATCGTCGACGCGACGTGAACACGCGAAACTCACCTGCATAATGATGAGCAATTTCAGCGGTTTTTAACAGGCCGATTCTGCCCTTAATTCTGATGGGCGTGTTAGAAAAAAATGTGGTACAACAACTCAGGCAACACGCAAACGATTTACTCGTCGTATTTCAAGTTGCATGTGCTGCGGCTACGTTCGTTCACCCCAGTCACTTACTATTGTAAGCTCCTGGAGTTCACTCGCTTGCCGCCTTCCTGCAACTCGAAATCCATAGAGTAAATAAACATCACCTTTCAGTACGCTATTGCAGCCGCCTGAAAGAATAGTGTATCGACCTACATCACAGACCGCAGGAAAGGGTCAATATAATGATTCCACAGATTTCCCAGGCACCCGGCGTCGTTCAACTGGTGCTTAATTTTTTGCAAGAGCTGGAGCAACAAGGTTTTACCGGCGATACGGCGACAAGTTATGCCGATCGTCTGACAATGTCGACCGACAACAGTATTTACCAACTTCTCCCCGATGCGGTGGTATTTCCGCGTTCAACCGCAGATGTGGCGCTGATCGCCCGTCTTGCCGCGCAGGAACGCTATTCATCGCTGATCTTTACCCCCCGCGGCGGCGGCACCGGCACCAACGGTCAGGCGCTCAACCAGGGGATTATTGTTGATATGTCCCGCCATATGAACCGCATCATCGAAATTAACCCTGAAGAGGGCTGGGTGCGCGTTGAGGCCGGGGTGATAAAAGATCAACTCAATCAGTACCTGAAACCGTTCGGCTACTTTTTTGCGCCGGAACTTTCGACCAGCAACCGGGCAACGCTCGGTGGGATGATCAATACCGATGCTTCTGGTCAGGGATCGCTGGTCTATGGCAAAACGTCGGATCACGTACTTGGCGTACGTGCGGTGTTGTTGGGGGGCGATATTCTCGATACGCAACCTTTACCCGTCGAATTGGCGGAAACGCTGGGTAAATCCAATACCACAATCGGGCGAATTTATAACACGGTTTATCAACGTTGCCGTCAGCAACGCCAGTTAATCATCGACAACTTCCCCAAACTTAACCGCTTTCTTACCGGTTACGATCTGCGTCATGTCTTTAACGATGAGATGACCGAGTTCGACCTGACGCGCATTCTGACGGGTTCAGAAGGGACGCTGGCCTTTATTACCGAAGCGCGGCTGGATATTACGCGCTTGCCTAAAGTGCGCCGTCTGGTGAATGTCAAATATGACTCTTTTGACTCTGCGCTGCGTAACGCGCCGTTTATGGTTGAGGCGCGGGCGCTTTCGGTAGAGACGGTGGACTCAAAAGTGCTGAATCTGGCGCGGGAAGATATTGTCTGGCATTCCGTCAGCGAGTTGATTACCGATGTGCCTGACAAAGAGATGCTCGGACTGAACATTGTGGAATTTGCTGGTGATGATGAGGCGCTGATTGACGAGCGAGTTAATGCTCTCTGTGTGCGGCTTGATGAGCTGATTGCCAGCCAACAGGCAGGTGTGATTGGCTGGCAGGTGTGCCGCGAGCTGGCGGGTGTTGAACGTATCTATGCGATGCGTAAAAAAGCCGTTGGTCTGCTTGGCAATGCCAAAGGTGCCGCTAAGCCAATTCCGTTTGCTGAGGATACCTGCGTACCGCCGGAACATCTGGCCGATTATATTGCTGAATTTCGCGCGCTGCTCGACAGCCACGGCTTAAGCTACGGTATGTTCGGTCACGTCGACGCAGGTGTCTTGCACGTCCGTCCGGCACTGGATATGTGCGATCCGCAACAAGAGATTTTGATGAAGCAAATCTCTGATGACGTGGTGGCGCTGACTGCGAAATACGGTGGTTTGTTGTGGGGCGAGCACGGCAAAGGTTTTCGCGCTGAATACAGCCCGGCGTTTTTCGGTGAGGAACTTTTTGCAGAACTGCGCAAAGTGAAAGCGGCATTTGACCCGCATAACCGACTCAACCCAGGGAAGATTTGCCCGCCAGAAGGTCTCGATGCGCCGATGATGAAAGTGGACGCGGTGAAGCGCGGTACATTCGATCGGCAGATCCCCATTGCGGTACGCCAGCAGTGGCGCGGTGCGATGGAGTGTAACGGCAACGGTTTATGCTTCAACTTTGATGCCCGTAGTCCGATGTGTCCGTCGATGAAGATCACCCAGAACCGGATTCATTCACCGAAAGGGCGCGCAACGCTGGTGCGTGAATGGCTGCGTTTGTTGGCGGATCGCGGCGTTGATCCACTCAAACTGGAACAAGAACTGCCTGAATCCGGCGTCAGTTTGCGGACGTTAATTGCCCGCACGCGCAATAGCTGGCATGCGAATAAAGGCGAATATGACTTCTCACACGAAGTCAAAGAGGCGATGTCGGGCTGTCTGGCCTGTAAAGCGTGTTCGACCCAGTGCCCCATCAAAATTGATGTGCCGGAGTTTCGCTCTCGTTTTCTGCAGCTCTATCACACCCGTTATTTACGCCCGCTGCGCGACCACCTCGTCGCTACGGTCGAGAGCTACGCGCCGCTGATGGCACGCGCGCCGAAAACCTTTAACTTCTTCATTAACCAGCCGCTGGTGCGCAAACTCTCGGAAAAACATATCGGCATGGTTGATTTGCCGCTGCTGTCGGTCCCCTCGCTACAACAACAAATGGTGGGGCATCGCTCGGCAAACATGACGCTGGAACAGCTTGAAGCTCTCAATGCAGAGCAGAAAGCGCGCACGGTGTTGGTGGTGCAGGACCCCTTTACCAGCTATTACGATGCGCAAGTGGTGGCGGATTTTGTCCGTCTGGTCGAAAAATTAGGTTTCCAGCCTGTGTTACTGCCATTTTCGCCAAATGGCAAAGCCCAGCATATTAAAGGTTTTCTTAATCGTTTTGCGAAGACGGCGAAAAAGACGGCGGATTTCCTCAACCGTATGGCGAAGCTGGGTATGCCAATGGTAGGCGTCGATCCGGCGCTGGTACTTTGTTATCGCGATGAATATAAACTGGCACTGGGCGAGGAGCGTGGCGAGTTTAACGTCTTACTGGCGAATGAATGGCTGGCAAGCGCACTTGAGTCACAGCCAGTGGCTACAGTCAGCGGTGAATCATGGTATTTCTTTGGTCACTGTACCGAAGTTACCGCCTTGCCGGGTGCGCCAGCACAATGGGCCGCGATATTTGCCCGTTTTGGCGCGAAACTGGAAAATGTCAGCGTGGGTTGCTGCGGCATGGCAGGGACTTACGGACATGAAGCGAAAAACCATGAAAATTCGCTCGGGATCTATGAGTTATCCTGGCATCAGGCTATGCAGCGACTGCCGCGTAACCGCTGTCTGGCGACCGGATATTCCTGCCGTAGCCAGGTAAAACGGGTTGAAGGCACGGGGGTACGCCATCCTGTGCAGGCTTTACTGGAGATTATTAAATGATATGGAAACGGAAAATCACCCTGGAAGCACTGAATGCTATGGGTGAAGGAAACATGGTGGGGTTCCTGGATATTCGCTTTGAACATATTGGTGATGACACCCTTGAAGCGACAATGCCAGTAGACTCGCGGACAAAGCAGCCTTTCGGGTTGCTGCATGGAGGAGCATCCGTGGTACTGGCCGAAAGTATCGGTTCCGTTGCCGGTTATTTATGTACCGAAGGTGAGCAAAAAGTGGTTGGTCTGGAAATCAATGCTAACCACGTCCGCTCGGCACGAGAAGGGCGGGTGCGCGGGGTATGCAAACCGTTGCATCTCGGTTCGCGTCACCAGGTCTGGCAGATTGAAATCTTCGATGAGAAAGGGCGTTTGTGCTGTTCGTCACGATTGACGACCGCCATTTTGTGACGTTGTCACCAGAAAAGTGTGACGCATATTGCTTTTGGTCATTATCTGCACAGTAAACGGTGGTATACTGTGCAGGTCTTGTCTAAAAGCGAGGATGCTATGTCTACTCAACTTGATCCCACCCAGCTGGCCATTGAATTTTTACGCCGTGACCAGAGCAATCTTTCACCTGCCCAATATCTCAAACGTCTGAAACAACTAGAACTTGAATTTGCTGACCTGCTTACTCTCTCTTCTGCTGAATTAAAAGAAGAAATCTACTTTGCCTGGCGTCTGGGCGTGCATTGATCCTGACTTAATGCCGCAAGTTCGCCAAATCGACCTGGATTAACCTCCGTCCAGGTTCGATGACCTTCTTAATACTGCTTATCTACCGCCTGATATTGTTCAAAAATAATACTAATCGCAGTTTGTGTTAAAACGGCGGGTTAGCTTTATGAGATTATTCTTATCGCCCCTTCAAGAGCTAAGCCACTGAGAGTGCCGGAGATAAGCGCCGGATGGGGTAGAAACCCTTAAGCCTGTGTCGCACAGACTTAAGGGTTTTCTTATTTCTGAACGCTGCACTTTTTTACCTATCTCTTAAATAGTCATTTTCAATACAACTTTTTCTTTTTCATCACAGCCTTAATGCTCCTTAGATAATAACCATTATCTAACAATGAGATACCTAATTCTTAGCGTGCCTGTTAACCCACACATCAGGGTCTATGCTTATTAAAAGCAGGCAAAAAGCATGTTTTACGGTAAAGCCCCTGCGTTTGCTGGGTTGTACTGATAATCATTATCACTAACATGCTGTTATACGCTGAAAGCGATGAAGTGAGGTAAATCGATGGACATGCATTCAGGAACCTTTAACCCACAAGATTTCGCCTGGCAAGGCTTAACGCTGACACCCGCAGCGGCGATACACATCCGTGAGCTGGTGGCAAAGCAGCCGGGTATGGTCGGCGTGCGCTTAGGCGTGAAGCAAACGGGCTGCGCGGGCTTTGGCTATGTGCTCGACAGTGTTAGCGAGCCGGACAAAGACGATCTGCTGTTTGAACACGACGGCGCGAAGCTGTTTGTCCCGCTGCAAGCGATGCCGTTTATTGATGGCACGGAAGTCGATTTCGTTCGTGAAGGACTTAATCAGATATTCAAATTTCACAACCCTAAAGCCCAGAATGAATGTGGCTGTGGCGAAAGCTTTGGGGTATAGGCGGTACTATGTCTCGTAATACTGAAGCAACTGACGATGTCAAAACCTGGACCGGCGGCCCGCTGAATTATAAAGAAGGATTCTTCACCCAGTTAGCCACCGATGAGCTGGCAAAGGGGATAAACGAAGAGGTGGTGCGCGCAATTTCGGCGAAGCGTAATGAGCCGGAGTGGATGCTGAAGTTTCGTCTAAACGCCTATCGCGCATGGCTGGAGATGGAAGAACCGCACTGGTTGAAAGCGCACTACGACAAGCTGAATTATCAGGATTACAGCTACTACTCAGCACCATCGTGCGGTAATTGTGACGACACTTGCGCGTCTGAACCTGGCGCGGTGCAGCAAACTGGCGCGAACGCCTTTTTAAGTAAAGAGGTGGAGGCGGCGTTTGAGCAGTTGGGCGTTCCCGTGCGGGAAGGCAAAGAGGTGGCGGTGGATGCCATTTTCGACTCAGTTTCGGTTGCCACTACTTATCGCGAAAAACTGGCGGAGCAGGGAATTATTTTCTGTTCCTTTGGTGAGGCGATCCACGATCACCCGGAACTGGTGCGTAAATATCTCGGCACCGTGGTGCCGGGGAATGACAACTTCTTTGCCGCGCTTAATGCGGCGGTAGCCTCTGACGGTACGTTTATTTATGTGCCTAAAGGCGTGCGCTGCCCGATGGAACTTTCCACCTATTTTCGCATTAACGCGGAAAAAACCGGGCAGTTTGAGCGCACCATTCTGGTGGCCGACGAAGACAGCTACGTCAGCTACATTGAAGGCTGTTCCGCTCCGGTGCGTGACAGCTATCAGTTACACGCGGCAGTGGTGGAAGTCATCATCCATAAAAACGCCGAGGTGAAATATTCCACGGTACAAAACTGGTTCCCTGGCGATAACAACACCGGCGGTATTCTCAACTTCGTCACCAAGCGTGCTTTGTGCGAAGGCGAAAACAGCAAAATGTCATGGACGCAATCAGAAACCGGGTCAGCGATTACGTGGAAATATCCCAGCTGCATTTTGCGCGGCGATAACTCCATTGGTGAGTTTTACTCAGTGGCGCTGACCAGCGGTCATCAGCAAGCGGATACCGGCACCAAGATGATCCACATCGGTAAAAACACCAAATCGACCATTATCTCGAAAGGGATCTCTGCCGGACATAGTCAGAACAGTTATCGCGGCTTAGTGAAAATCATGCCGACGGCAACCAATGCGCGCAATTTCACTCAGTGCGACTCAATGCTGATTGGCGCTAATTGTGGGGCGCATACCTTCCCGTATGTTGAGTGTCGTAACAATAGTGCGCAACTGGAACACGAGGCAACGACATCACGTATTGGTGAAGATCAACTGTTTTACTGCCTGCAACGCGGGATCAGCGAAGAAGACGCCATCTCGATGATTGTTAACGGTTTCTGCAAAGACGTGTTCTCAGAACTGCCGCTGGAATTTGCCGTTGAAGCACAAAAACTCCTCGCCATCAGTCTTGAACACAGCGTCGGATAAGGAATAAACATGTTAAGTATTAAAGATTTACACGTCAGCGTGGAAGATAAAGCTATCCTGCGCGGATTAAGCCTCGACGTTCGTCCCGGCGAAGTTCACGCCATTATGGGGCCAAACGGTTCGGGCAAAAGTACCTTATCGGCAACGCTTGCCGGGCGAGAAGATTATGAAGTGACGGGCGGCACGGTTGAGTTCAAAGGCAAAGATTTGCTTGCGCTGTCGCCGGAAGATCGCGCGGGCGAAGGCATCTTTATGGCCTTCCAGTATCCGGTGGAGATTCCAGGTGTCAGTAACCAGTTTTTCCTGCAAACGGCACTTAATGCGGTGCGCAGCTATCGCGGCCAGGAAACGCTCGACCGCTTTGATTTTCAGGATTTGATGGAAGAGAAAATCGCTCTCCTGAAGATGCCGGAAGATTTATTAACCCGTTCGGTAAACGTTGGTTTTTCCGGCGGCGAGAAAAAGCGCAACGATATTTTGCAAATGGCGGTGCTGGAACCGGAGTTATGCATTCTTGATGAGTCGGACTCCGGGCTGGATATTGACGCATTAAAAGTGGTCGCCGATGGCGTGAACTCGCTGCGTGATGGCAAGCGCTCATTCATCATTGTTACGCACTACCAACGCATTCTCGACTACATCAAGCCTGATTACGTCCATGTGCTATATCAGGGACGAATTGTGAAATCCGGCGATTTCACGTTGGTCAAACAACTGGAGGAGCAGGGTTATGGCTGGCTTACCGAACAGCAGTAACGCGCTGCAACAGTGGCATCACTTGTTTGAAGCTGAAGGGACAAAACGCTCACCGCAAGCACAGCAGCATTTACAACAATTGCTGCGTACCGGACTGCCGACACGTAAACATGAAAACTGGAAATATACGCCGCTGGAAGGGCTGACCAATAGCCAGTTTGTCAGCATTGCGGGAGAGATATCCCCACAGCAGCGAGATGCCTTAGCGTTAACGTTAGACGCTGTGCGGCTGGTATTTGTCGATGGACGTTACGTGTCAGCACTGAGCGATGCGACTGAAGGCAGCGGGTATGAAGTGAGCATTAACGACGACCGTCAGGGGGTACCCGACGCTATTCAGGCGGAAGTGTTTCTGCATTTGACGGAAAGCCTGGCACAAAGCGTGACGCATATCGCCGTGAAGCGCGGTCAACGGCCGGCAAAGCCATTGCTGTTAATGCATATTACCCAGGGCGTGGCAGGTGAAGAGGTCAACACTGCCCATTACCGACATCATCTGGATCTGGCGGAAGGTGCCGAAGCAACGGTGATCGAACATTTTGTCAGCCTTAATGATGCTCGTCACTTCACCGGCGCACGGTTCACTATCAATGTCGCAGCGAACGCCCACTTGCAGCATATCAAGCTGGCGTTTGAAAACCCGGTCAGTCACCACTTTGCCCATAACGATTTGTTGCTGGCTGACGATGCCACCGCATTTAGCCATAGTTTCCTGCTGGGTGGCGCAGTGTTACGACACAACACCAGTACGCAACTCAATGGCGAAAACAGCACGCTGCGGATCAATAGCCTGGCGATGCCGGTGAAAAACGAGGTGTGTGATACCCGTACCTGGCTGGAACACAATAAAGGTTTTTGTAACAGCCGACAGTTGCACAAAACTATCGTCAGCGACAAAGGCCGCGCGGTATTTAACGGTTTGATCAACGTCGCGCAGCACGCCATCAAAACGGATGGTCAGATGACCAACAATAATCTGCTGATGGGCAAACTGGCGGAAGTGGATACGAAACCGCAGCTGGAAATCTATGCAGATGATGTGAAATGCAGCCACGGCGCGACGGTGGGGCGTATTGATGATGAACAGATGTTCTATCTGCGCTCGCGCGGGATCAATCAGCAGGATGCCCAGCAGATGATCATTTACGCCTTTGCTGCCGAACTGACGGAAGCACTGCGTGATGAGGGGCTTAAACAGCAGGTGCTGGCCCGAATCGGTCAACGGCTGCCAGGAGGTGCAAGATGACTTTTTCCGTCGACAAAGTGCGGGCCGACTTTCCGGTGCTTTCTCGTGAGGTAAACGGTTTGCCGCTGGCTTATCTCGACAGCGCCGCCAGTGCGCAGAAACCGAGCCAGGTGATTGACGCCGAGGCCGAGTTTTATCGTCATGGCTACGCGGCGGTGCATCGCGGTATTCATACCTTAAGCGCCCAGGCGACCGAGAAAATGGAGAACGTGCGCAAGCGGGCATCGCTGTTTATTAATGCCCGTTCGGCGGAAGAGCTGGTGTTCGTCCGCGGCACGACGGAAGGGATCAATCTGGTCGCCAATAGCTGGGGCAACAGCAACGTGCGGGCGGGCGATAACATCATCATAAGTCAGATGGAGCACCACGCTAACATTGTTCCCTGGCAGATGCTTTGCGCACGCGTTGGCGCAGAGCTGCGTGTGATCCCGCTCAATCCCGACGGTACGTTGCAACTGGAGACGCTGCCTACGCTGTTTGATGAGAAAACTCGCCTGCTGGCAATTACTCATGTCTCCAACGTGCTTGGCACAGAAAATCCACTGGCGGAAATGATCACGCTTGCGCACCAGCATGGCGCAAAAGTGCTGGTGGATGGCGCTCAGGCGGTGATGCATCATCCGGTGGATGTTCAGGCGCTGGATTGCGACTTTTACGTGTTCTCCGGGCATAAACTGTATGGCCCCACCGGAATTGGCATTCTTTATGTGAAAGAAGCCTTGTTGCAGGAGATGCCGCCGTGGGAAGGGGGCGGTTCTATGATCGCCACCGTCAGCCTGAGTGAAGGCACTACCTGGACCAAAGCACCATGGCGGTTTGAAGCCGGTACACCCAATACCGGGGGCATCATTGGTCTTGGCGCGGCGCTGGAGTATGTTTCGGCGCTGGGGCTTAATAACATAGCCGAGTATGAACAGAATCTGATGCATTACGCGCTATCACAGCTGGAATCTGTACCGGATCTCACTCTCTATGGCCCACAAAACAGGCTTGGCGTTATTGCTTTTAATCTCGGTAAACACCACGCCTATGATGTTGGCAGTTTTCTCGATAATTACGGCATTGCTGTGCGTACCGGACATCACTGCGCTATGCCATTAATGGCCTATTACAACGTCCCTGCTATGTGTCGGGCGTCGCTGGCCATGTATAACACCCATGAAGAAGTGGATCGTCTGGTGACCGGACTGCAACGTATTCACCGTCTGCTGGGATAACAGGGAGGCACTATGGCTTTATTGCCGGATAAAGAAAAATTGCTGCGTAATTTTTTACGCTGCGCCAACTGGGAAGAGAAATATCTCTACATTATTGAGCTGGGCCAGCGTCTGCCAGAATTACGCGACGAAGACCGAAGCCCACAAAATAGCATTCAGGGCTGCCAGAGTCAGGTGTGGATTGTCATGCGCCAGAATGCCCAGGGAATTATTGAATTACAGGGCGACAGCGATGCGGCGATTGTGAAAGGGCTTATTGCGGTCGTCTTTATTCTCTACGATCAGATGACGCCGCAGGATATTGTCAATTTCGATGTGCGTCCGTGGTTTGAAAAAATGGCGCTCACCCAACATCTCACCCCATCTCGTTCACAAGGTCTGGAAGCGATGATTCGCGCAATTCGCGCCAAAGCCGCTGCACTTAGCTAAACTAAAGGGACAGCTTTCATCCGGTTGGCTCACATTGCCGGATGGTCAATGTTTACACTGACCTGCACAGGAGTGTTTTGGTTTCAGGTGAACATAAGCGCCATCCGACGTTTCAGCGTGAGTCTCCGGCAAATACAGGAGGTTTACAATGAAACGCGCGTCTTTGCTTACACTCACGCTTATCGGCGCTTTTAGCGCCATCCAGGCTGCCTGGGCGGTTGATTATCCGCTACCACCAACCGGAAGCCGACTGGTTGGGCAAAATCAAACGTATACGGTGCAAGAAGGGGATAAAAACCTTCAGGCTATTGCCCGACGTTTTGATACTGCGGCAATGTTGATCCTTGAAGCCAATAACACTATCGCCCCGGTGCCAAAACCTGGTACGACGATAACTATTCCTTCACAACTGTTATTACCTGATGCACCGCGTCAGGGGATTATCGTTAACCTTGCAGAGCTGCGCCTTTATTATTATCCGCCGGGAGAAAATATTGTGCAGGTTTATCCAATAGGTATTGGATTGCAGGGGCTGGAAACGCCGGTGATGGAAACGCGTGTTGGGCAGAAAATCCCTAACCCAACCTGGACGCCTACGGCAGGCATTCGTCAACGTTCGCTGGAGCGTGGCATTAAATTACCGCCAGTCGTTCCTGCCGGACCAAATAACCCGCTAGGACGTTACGCACTGCGCCTCGCGCATGGTAATGGCGAATACCTCATTCATGGTACCAGTGCGCCGGACAGCGTCGGTTTGCGCGTCAGTTCAGGGTGTATTCGCATGAATGCACCGGATATTAAAGCCTTGTTCTCCAGCGTGCGGACGGGAACGCCGGTGAAAGTGATCAACGAACCGGTGAAATATTCCGTGGAACCTAACGGGATGCGTTATGTTGAAGTACATCGACCACTATCAGCAGAAGAACAGCAAAACGTTCAGACAATGCCATACACACTGCCAGCAGGCTTTACGCAATTTAAAGACAATAAGGCTGTAGATCAGAAGTTAGTCGATAAAGCGTTGTATCGTCGGGCAGGGTATCCGGTTTCGGTGAGCAGTGGAGCAACTCCCACAGCCAGCAATGCGCCTTCAGTAGAGTCAGCGCAGAATGGTGAACCAGAGCAAGGGAATATGTTACGCGCGACGCAGTAGTGGTAAATAGCAGACAAAAAAAATGGCGCACAATGTGCGCCATTTTTCACTTCACAGGTACTATTACTTGCGGTATTTAGTAGCCATGTTGTCCAGACGCTGGTTAGCACGAGCTGCGTCATCTTTAGCAGCCTGAACGTCGGAACGCATTGCGTTCACGTCGTTGCTCAGCTGGTCAACTTTAGCGTTCAGAGTCTG
>ENA-UEQY01001654-UEQY01001654.1-human-gut-metagenome-genome-assembly--contig:-NODE-1654-length-13021-cov-3.141765_pt1 | contig 13021 bp, 5 predicted proteins | sample MGYA00242949_ERZ507949 | MGnify/ENA primary metagenome ERZ507949 (study PRJEB26167, sample SAMN06115403) | human gut metagenome | host: Homo sapiens | place: China:Jiangsu | collected 2016-07-06... | reverse complement strand
CCGTCTATGTATGGACGTACTGATATTACTAAATATGACAGCGGGGCTGCTGTTTTAAGAAATTTTTTCGTTCTGCGTTATGGTGGCGCTGCTAATAGACCAGGCTTTAAGTTCATAGCGCAGACTTATAATAATAAAAAGGCTGTGCTAATACCATTTATGTACAGCACAGATCAAAATTATATTGTTGAAATTACTGCTGGCAGATGCCAGTTTTATACAGATGGTGGTATTGTTGTTAAAGAAGATGGCACACCATATAGCATAGAAAACTTTTTTGCTGATAAAGATTTAGAAGATGCTGCAAAAATAAAATATACACAGAGTGCTGACGTGCTTTTCATTGTTCATCCGGCACATGCGCCGATGACACTTACAAGATATGGCAATTTAGATTGGCGCTTTGAGGCAATGGATATTACAGGCGGACCGTTTGATGAAACTAGGTATAATAATAATAGCATCATTACTAAAGTATTAGAATGGAGAAAACCAGGTGCATATAATATAACAATACCGTCTTCGGCGTTGTCAATAAATATTGAAATGGCTGGCGGCGGTGGCGGCGGTGGCGGTGGCATAGAAAGAAAAACTGAACATCTTTCAACCAAATTTAGTGGTGGAACAGGTGGAAGAGGTGCTTTTATAACAAAAGAAATATTAGAAATACCTTCTGAACCAATTTCTTTAATAGTTGGTGCAGGAGGTACCGGTGGACAAGGAAAACAAACTGGAATTGCTGGTAGTGCTGATAATGGTAATAGTGGTGGGACTTCCAGTGCTTTAGGAATCAATGCATTGGGTGGCGGTGGCGGAAAAGGTGCAACTGCTGCTGATGATGGTGGTAATGGCACAAGTTATGGATCTGGTGCTCTTGGTGGCAATGGTGGCTATGGTAATGTTAGTGGTATGAGTGGTAATGATGGTTGGATTAGGCTTTCATACACTTTATCTATTGGCAATAATGCAACAGTAAAAGCTTCGGAGGCGTATGGTGACATAACCCTGACTGCTTCTTCGGCTATTTTTTCCAAGGGTGATGAAGGGAGTCTTTTTTCTCTAACTCACTTTTTAGAAACAGATTACAAAAAAGGGACACCAAGCAGTACAGGCGGAAATCTGCAGGTTAGCGTATTACCGAAATCCAATGTCTATGTAGAAAGTTTTGGTTTTTGGGATGGTAATTTTAGTTTGGAAAAATATGATCCTATTTCTTTGCAATGGGTAAATGTAAGAACACAGAGTGGTAACAGAAGCCAGAATTATAGCTTGACTGAGGAGAACACGTCTGAAAGTATTGCTAGTTACAGAGTTACTTCTACTGAATTTAATACAGGCGTTTGGAGCGGTGAAAATGAGAAGCAGAGAGGCTATATAACCATTCAAAGCATCGGCGGAGATTATACGGGCCATGTATTGATCACTGAATATGTCAGTCCTACAGTAGTGAAAGGGACTGTAAAAAAACAGTTGGCTTCTACAGATGAAACCCGCGATTTTGCTTTTGCTGCTTGGAATGGTGAAAAAGGGTATCCTTCTGCAACAGGTTTTTATGAAGACAGGTTAGTCTTTGCGGGAAGTAAAGGATTTCCGCAGACATTCTGGACAAGCAAAACAGGAGACTATTATAACTTTGGAACAAGCATACCGTCTGCCGATGATGATGGAATTACGGCTACTTTAAACGGTGGACAAATGAATGGCATTAAGGCAATTATAGCTTTTGGTGAAATGTTGCTGTTAACAGCCGGTGGAGAATTTAAAGTAAGCGGCGGAGGCAAAGCCATTACAGGAAGTAATGTTTTAAGTCAACCGCAGGAATATAGGGGTGTGTCAGATGTTAATCCTGTCACTATCGGCAGCAGGATTATTTATGTGCAGCACCAGGGCAATATCATACGTGACCTTGCTTACAGCTATGATGTTGATAAATATACCGGTGATGATTTAAATTTATTAGCTTCGCACTTGTTTGAAGGGCATAAAATAATATCTATGACCTATCAGCAGATACCTAACAGTATTGTTTGGTGTGTGCGTGATGATGGTTTGCTGTTAGGGCTTACATACATCAAGGAACAGGATATCTACGCATGGCACCAGCATACCACGGCAGGCGGGAAGTTTGTTAGTGTATGTAATATCGGAGGGTCAACAGAAGATAAGTTATATGCAGTAATTGAGCGTGGCGGGCAGTATTATGTGGAAATAATGGAAAGCCGTGATAAAAGTACTAATGTAGAGGATCAGTTTTTCGTAGACAGTGGTATAACCTATGAAGGAGAGCCGACCGATGAAATATCAGGTCTTGAGCATTTAGAAGGGTATACTGTGGCTATATTAGCAGATGGAAATGTACTTCCTCAGCAAACTGTAAAAAACGGCAAGGTTCTTCTTGGAAATAAGTATAAGAAGGTACATGTAGGGCTGCCTATAGATGCGGAAATAAAAACACTGCCTATAGATTTTACAGCTCAAGATGCACATATTTAAGTCGGAAGAAACGAATTGCTACAGTTACATTATTACTTAAAGATAGCCGTGGTGGATTATTTGGAATGAAGGAAAATGAGTTAGATGAATTTAAATGGCGCAGTAATGAAGCCTATGGGGAACCGATTAGTTTGCAAACAGGTAAATTTAAAGTAACGATCAAGTCTGCCACTTATGATGAAACTCAGCAGATAATAATTAAACAGCCTGATCCGCTGCCGATGACTGTATTATCTTTGATTCCGGAAATAGAAGGGTAAGGTGTATTATGGTAAAGTATGAATTTGTAAAGCCCACAAGGGCAGACGCTGAGTATATAGCGGCTAATCTTAAACTAGATAATTACAGTGAACTATTTTCTGCTATTGGTCCTAACGCTCTTGATGATATTTTAGATGGATTGAAGCACAGTGATGAAATCGGCTGCCTGCATATTGACGGCGCACCCGCTGCTGTATATGGAGTGAGAAAAGCTTCTATAATGAGCGACGAGGGGCGCGTATGGCTGCTTATGACGAAGGAAACGGAGAACCATAAGGTATTTGTCGGAAGGCAGACTAAAAAGGCTGTAAGAGAGCTTTTAAAGAGATACGACAGGTTATATAACTGGGTCAACGTTGGAAATGATAATATAATGCGTTGGCTTAAATGGCTTGGCGCAGAAATACATGAACCAGCGCCACATGGAGTTTATAATCTGCCGCATCACTTTTTTGAGTTTAGAAAGGATGATGAATAATGGGCGTAGCGGCAACAATAGGCGCCACTCTTTTGGGTGGCTTTATTTCGGGCAGAGCGCAGCAGCAGCAATATAACGCTGCCGCTCAACAGGCAGAGGTAAATGCTCAGATAGCGAATCAGAACGCAGATAAACTGCAGGCACAGGCTGAAGAACAGTCTAAGTCAAATACTATCAACGAAGAAAATAAACGCCGTCGTATGAACGCTATGTTAAGCCAGCAGAGGGCTAATATAGGTGCTTCCGGTATAACAGCTTCAGGCAGTGCGGCAAATGCTTTAGCTGACAGTGCGTATAATATGGAAACAGAGCTTGCTATCGAACGCTATAATTCAAGGCAAGGCGTTGAGAATATTTTTCAGCAGTCTACTGACCTTGTTAATCAACGTGATATCTATAATCAAAATGCACGCAATTACCGTAAAGCCGGTAAGCGTGCACTTATGAATAATATGCTTATGAGTGGGTTATCTCTTGCAGGTAGTTTATACAGTCCTAAGAGCGCAGGAAAGCAAGGTGCTTCCTCGTATGGAAAAGGAAGTGACGGGTATGGATGGGGGAATAGTGGTAATATATCTTTAGGAGGTTATGATTCTAGTAAGTGGAAAACTACTTATGGTACAAGCACAGGTTATAACTGGATTTAAGAAAAGAGTACCAAGAGAGTGGTAAGAGAGTGTTGCATTAGTACGAAATGTATTATATAATAAACGAAAAGAGATAGTCAGTGGTCGCACGCTGGCTCTCCCTCATAATTGTAAAATGTGAAAAGAGATAGTTTAACGTGTGGTAGCGTTAGCTCATCTCGTAACAAGAATGTGATTGAAAACGAGCCCGCGACCTTACGTTGGGCTTATTTTCTTGCTATTTTACGGCAAGAATAATGGTAGCCACGAGAATACCAAACGCTATCATTAGGGATAATGCTTGATATATGCTCATAGGATCACCACCAATCAGTTACGGACTGATAAGCCAACATAGTTAAACTATCTCGGACAACATTATAACACACCTTTAAGCGCTTAACAATTTGTTAAAGCGCTTTTTCTATACCCAAAAGGAGGCTAGAATATGGCAATCGACATTTTCCAAGTAGGTGCGCAGTTAGGAGCGCCGGCAAGTAAAGTATCTAATGTTCGCTATGATAACAGTGGGCAGCAGGCTGTTGCAAGAGAATCATCCCAGACCGGTAGAATTATTCAGGCCGGTGTTGAGCAGGTAAGAGAGCAGATCATAAGAACCGATGTTCTGCAGGCTAATAATGAGTATGTAAAACGTACTAACGATCTAAGAATGCAGTTGATGCAGAAAAAAGAAAAAGGCGCTCTTGACATTGTCGGTGAGTATGAAGCTGGCGAAAGAAAGATACGCAGCGAGCTTATGGCTCAAAGTCCTCAAAGCGTAAAGTACGGCAAAGGTGCTATGTTATTTGATTACAGCACCCAGCAAACTGATAATGCTAATCGCAGGGTTTTGGGGCAATACAGAGCGCAGCAGTTTGAAGCTTGGCAGAATACTACTTTTGCTAATTCTATAAATAGTTCTGTTCAAAAGGCTGTTTTATCTCCTAATGACCCTGCAGTTATAGCCGATGTACAAAAAGAAATTGATTACGCCATAAATTCCAGATATGGAACATATGGAAGAGAAAGGCTTGATTTAGAGTATAGAAAATGGACTGGAGTATTAGGTCAGGCGTTGATAGACAGAAGTTATGCTAATGGCGATATAAATACGGCCGAAGCTTATGTTGAAAAATATGGTCCTTATATGGATCCGGGCGTAACGAGTGCCTATGCTAAAAATGTTTATGCTCGTAAACAAGAAGAACGGCTGTTTAACATGGGACAGAACCTTTATGCTACTTTTGGTGAGGATGAAGGCGCTGCACGTGATTATATCTTTGGCGATAATTTTAAAACAGAGGTTGATGGTAAGGCGATTGTAAAAGCAGCTAGTGCAGATATAGGTAATAATTATGGTGAGAATACTTGCACTATTAGTATCAATAAATGGTTGAGATCTGCTGGAGCTAAAGAAGGAAATACGTGGGCGCCAACCAATATGGAAGATGCAAAGGACAATGGAGTATTTTTTACCCAACGGAATCAGCTTCGAAATGGTGATATTGTTTATTGGGATTGGGAAGATAATGACGACAGCGATCATGTAGGGGTTTATGATGCTTCTACAGGAAAAGTAATTCAAAGCGGTACGCATGGAGTTGCTGCTTTGGATTTAGATCATTATAAAGTTTTAGGTTTTGCTCATCCGATAAGCGATGCGCCTACGTTGGAAGATAGGCAGAAGGCCTGGAACAATTATGTGCAACAGAAAAATATTAATGATGCTATTAAAGCTAATCAGCAAAATATGATCATAAAAAATATAGAACAAATATTATGGGACAATTTTAAAACAGGTATTATTGATTCGCAGGATATGAGAAATATGGTTTTTAGTGCTTCTGGTGGAGATGCAGATGTAGAACGGACGCTATTAAAATTCGGTGATGATTTAATAGGCATTCAGACAAAAGCTGCCGCTGCGGTATCTAATAGTGGCATTTATAAATCAATCAAGGATGCAATTACGAATAGCACTGTAACACCAGCCGAAGCAGTATCATTAATCAACCAAAACGCAACAGTCTTGGGTGAAGCAGATAGAAGCAGGTTATTGGCTTTTGCTAGAAATCAAGATCCAAGAAATAAGGATGTTGATAAACGTTTAGCTATTATAATTGATGAAACTATTGATGATAAAGTGGAACGCGGAGATTTGCAGGCTTTTCTGGATAATGCATTGCAAGATATTACTGACCCTGATGCAAGATTTGCGACAGGGAACGAAGTTCTAAAAGAGGCGTTTAAAAATCGTGCTATTTATAAAAGCTTCAACAGTAAGCAACTTGAATGGGGCTCTTTAAAGAGTAGCCTTTCACCTAATCTTTCCCCTTATATAGATATTTATCAAAAACGTAACGGCAATAATATTGATTTGGGAAGTGCAAAAACATTTTTTGGAGCTATAAACCCTAATGATTTATATCAAGTATCGGCATTGAAAAAAGTTACAGAAGAAAATAGGCCTATGGATATCCAGGAGCTCAATAAGCAGATTGCTGCTATAGCTTTGAGCAATGGTGTAGATGCAGCTCCGCATTTACTGGAGATGCCACAGCAGAATGAAACCGCAGTACAGCAAAATGAAAGTGCTCCGTGGTTCAGTGATTGGGGAGCCAGTGAGCGCACTGGTTTGGCGGCAATGAATTTCAGTGATGCTATTGAATCTATCAAACAACGTCACTTAGCGGCATTAAGAGGAGAAATTAACGAGGAGTGGTAATATGGCAAGGTCTGTATTGTACGATGTAGCAGCGGCAGGAAAGTTTATACCAGACGATTTAAAGACTAAAGCATTACAAGGAGCTAATGCAAATAATATATCGCTTCAAATGGCAGCTCGTAATCCTGAATATTATTTACCTAAAAACTTTGATTATGACTGGAATAAATATGAGAAGATCGCACCAAGAACAGCAGAGGCGTTAAAAGACCCTGTGCTTATGAGCATTACCGGTACTAAAGCTGCAGAATTTTGGGGCGAGCAAGAAAATAACTGGAAAAGTATTACAGCGCTGAAAAATGGTTTTAAGAATGTTGCTCGCAGCGGTTATGGTGCAGTTGCACTGCTTGCTGATTTGGGTGCAGATAAAAAAGATGTTGACTTGACAACGGAATCCAAGGTTTTTAGCGCAGATACAATAGGACGGCTTTTGTATACTGTCGGTGGAGATAAGCTAAAAACTATTGGTACTGAAGCTAAACGCATTGGTGGCAGTGAAATATTTAAGCCGGAAGAAGTAAAGGCTGAAACTGCGGCAGGCCAGTTTTATTATGACTTACTGCAGAATGCACCACAATTAGCGGCACAGGTCGGCGTTGCAATCAGTACAGGCGGCTGGAGTGCTGCTGCTTTTATGGGCAGTCAGATTGCAGGCGGCCAATATTTAGATCTTACTGAAGCTGGGGTATCTAATGACAGAGCCAGAGCTGCGGCGTCTTTAAACGCTGTTGCACAGTCTGCTCTTGAAAAAGTGGGCTTGGGCAAAGTCATGGGAGCAGGAGCAAGAGCCGCTAAAATCGCAACTATGGGCGGTAAGACCAAAGAAGTTTTTAAAACTGCATTGACAGAAGGCATTACTGAATGGATTCAGGAATACCCGGATGCTGCTGCTGAAATATGGGCTAAAAATGCGAATCTTTCCACTCAAGAGCAAATACTTAAATTTTATCAGGAATTTGGAGAAACCACTAAAAGAGGCGCTTATTCCGGTGCTATTGGTGCGGTGTTTGGTGGTCTTGGAGGTTCGGTAAGCATTGCCGTAGACCGTAATGCAAATAGAGTTATGCAGGAGCAGGCTGTACGTACTGCGGAAACGATGAAAAACAGTAAGGACGTAGATATTACCGCCAGCAAACTAGTACTGAACCAAACGACAGAAGAAAAGGCTTATGTAGATGCTGAAACCCTTTTTACATATGCGCAGGCAAATCCTAACCTGGATGTAAAAGATACCTTTGGTATAGAGGTTTCTGAACTGCAGGCTGCTGCTGTTCGTGGTGAGGATATTGAAATGCCAATGGGTACGTATTGTGCGGCAGAGGCTCAAAATCCTGGCTTTTTCCAGGCTGTAAGCAATAACGTAGCTTTTGAACAGGGTGGTTATACAGAAGAACGCGCCAGAAATAAAAAAGCTCTCCAAAGCGCTTATAAAAAAGCGTTGGAGAACGACGAGGAATTTAGAACTGCAGTTGATACTTTTAGAAATGAATTGACCGAAGCGGGACTAAATCAAAAGGAAACAGGTGACGTCCTGGCTATTTTAACCAGCCGTGCAATGATTGCTAATCCTGATGACCCTATGCAGTATTTCAGAGATAACCCTTTAAGCTTCAAACGAGTTATCAGCACTCCTAATGGCCGGTATATGCAAACTAAAAGTGCTAACGAAAAATTGCTTGAGGATGAAAATAACTTTTCTGGTATCGTAGATGAATATACTGCTGGGAAAATAAATGATACTAAAACCTATAATGTTATGACGACACCTCTTGCATTGGGACTTGCGGGCGGTAAAATTTTGCCTGTGACTATTGACGGAAGTAAGATTAAACACATTTTTGACGGACATTCTGATGGTATGACACCGGAGCTGTTGAAACAAATTCCTCGCGCAATGGCTGACCCAATGATGGTATTAGATTCTTATTCTGGTCGTAAAATTGTAGTGCTTGATTTAAAGGACAAGCAAGGATCTACCATTATTGTTCCTTTAGAACTTGATGTAGAGCGTAGTTGGTATAAAGTTAATGCAATTACGAGTGCGTACGGTAAAGGCGGAGAAAGTGGTACAGATTATAACTGGTTTATAGAACACAATCTAAAAAAAGGTAGAGTATCATATATAAATAAAGAAAAGACTGCCAAGTGGCTACCTTCTCCTAGCAGCGATTCCGCTAGCAGAATAACCGATCTTGACAGTCTTCTTAATAATAGTATACCAGATGAAAATGCACTCCGCAAGAGACGAGAAGAAATGCAGGGATACTACCAGGCCGAAGGGAAAACTAAAGGCGCTATCACCTGGGACGAAGAAGGCAAAGCAATTATCAGCCTGTTTGAAGGTGCTGATATGAGCACTGTTATTCATGAAGCTGTCGGACATTACTTTATTGAGAATCTCATACGTGAAGGGGCACTCCCTAATGCTACAGAGCAGATGAAAAAAGACCGTCAGACTATGCTTGATTATGCAGGTGTAACTAAAGACTGGGATAGCTTGTCGCAGGAAGAAAAAACAGCAGCACATGAACGCTGGGCAGAGGCCGCAGAAACTTATATGCTTGAAGGCAAGGCGCCCTCAAAAGAGCTGCAGCCGGTATTTAACAGGTTCAAAAAATGGCTGCTTGCTGTTTATAACGCCGTTTTTTCGGATAAGCGCAGTAAAAATGCTGTTCCAATCAACGATGAAGTAAGGCAGGTTTTTGACAGGATGCTGGCCAGTGAAGAGCAAATATCAGAAATGGAGCGTATTGACGGTTATTTTTCTGCTTTGCCAGATGTTGTGTTAGATGCACTTTCAGAACCACGTAAGCAAATGCTGCGTAATTTTGCTGCTAAAGCTCACAATAAGGCAGTACAGTTATTAACAAAAGAAAGCCTTGTTAATTTCAATCAGGAGCGTAAAGATCGGATTCAAAAATATCGTGAAGATGTAGAGCCGCAGGTCAAAGAAGCGATTGCAAAACAGCCGTTATATATGGCTTCGGAGCAGATACTTGATATTGCATCTGATTTAAAAACAGCGAAGGGCGTAGCTAACAGATATTTAGAAGGCAATTTTAATGAAAGTAAAATGGCAACTTTTGATATGATCGCTGAAGCTAATGGTTTTACTTCCGGTGACGAGCTGGCTAAAACGATTATATCAGAACCATCTTTTAATGGTGCGGTTAACAGACATATTGATGAAATGGTGCAAGACGCCTTCCCTGATATTTACAAAGAGAGAGGGCTTGCTGAAGAAGCTGCACGTGATGCTATGTATAATGACGAGAGTGGTCTTTTGATAAATACAGAAGCACAGCTTATTGAGGATAAAGCACAAGGCTTGTTAAAGGGTCAGCGTGATGCTGAAACTCTTAGAAAACTTGCTGTTGCACGCAGGCAAACGGCTAAAATACAGGCACAGATGGACCTGCAGAACAGAGTGAAATTAAAGGAGGCTTTGAATACCCAAAAGTATATTACTGCCGAACGAAACGCTGCGGCTAAAGCTGCTGTGGCATTGGAAAATGATGATTATTCTGCTGCGGTCCGATATAAAAACGTCCAGGCGTTTAATCATGCTTGTGTAGTTGAAAGCGTAAGACTGCGTAATCAGTATGCTAAGTGGCAGAATTATTTCAGGAAGCAGGCTAAAGCTAAAAGGGAAACGTGGGGTAATGAAAGAAACTTTATTCAAGCAGCAGCAATTATGGAAAGGTTCGGTTATAAGCGTAAAGATTATTCTGATTTTGAAAAGACAGAAACTTTATCAGACTATCTGAATGATATGGATGATCTTTATGACAATGTTGCAGTTGCCGATTGGATAATGGATGAGGATGTTAGCATTACAAATCCTCGTGAACGTATGACGGCAAGCCAACTTGAAGATGTAGTAAATGCGCTTAAAAATATCAAAGCGATCGCTAAACAGGAAATGAGTATCAATGCTTTACAGAAAGGTGCTACCTATGCTGAATTTAAAGTTGAAGCACAGGAAACACTTAATAAGCTGAAAACTATCTGGAAACCGCAGGTTGGCGTTGCACAGCAGCCTACAGTAATGGAGAAGCTAAAAGCATCTTTACGCAGTACGGACAATCTTTTTGAAATGATGGATGACTGGCAGTATGGATTTTTCAGCAAACATTTTGGCGCAGCTATTCGAGAAGCGGCCGATAATGAAACAAGAAAAATTTTAGAATATGAGGAAAAAACAGCGCAGGCTTACAGGGAATGGCTGCCGGATAAAGCTGCAGAAAAGGCGGCCGATTATCAGGAAAAATATGACGAGCTAGGGACTTCTGTAGATAAGCACGTTTTATTAAAAATGCTTATGAATTTAGGCAACGAGAGCAGTGCCAGAGTATTGTGCAGCACTAGACCGGTAGGTTTTGAAAGTTCTGCTTTGTGGGTAGATGGCGATATCGTGCAGACTAAAATCAATTTGCTTGATTTCTTAGGGCGTAATCTTACTGAAGCGGATATAAAATATGCACAGGCTAAGATAGACATTGCAGAGATGTACTGGTCTGAAATGGAAGCTCTTGAAACTCGTTGGACAGGGTTTAGTCCTAAGAAAGTAGAAGCGTCGCCTGTAGAGCTGACGTTATCAGACGGCAAGACTGTTGTTATGCGTGGCGGTTATTTCCCGCTGATGCGTGACGGTGATACTGGTTCTAAACACGCTGGGCAAGAAGTTATTTCTGATACTGACCCCAGACAAGGCCGCAATATTAGAACAATGAGCACCAGACGAGGCCATTTAAAAGAACGTGTTAAGGCTAAATATCCTGTTAATCTAAAACGTGGAGCAGAGTTTAATGTTGCTATGGATGCGATACATGATCTGTGCTTCCGTGAGGTTATGGGCGATTTCCGCAAAATTATGAACGATCAGGAAATGTATACTCTGATTAAAGAAAAATTAGGACTGGCCGATTTCTCCGCCTTTAAAGAATATCTTGAACGTGCGGCAAATCCTCAAGGTACTAACAGCGGTTCTGTTGGTGAAAGCTGGATGGGCAGTGTTGCTAACTGGCTTAGGGCTCGTACTGTAAATGCTGCTATTATGCTTAATCTTAAAACTGCCGTTCAGAACTTGGGTAATCCCTTGCTTTATGGTAATGCTGTAGATGGTTTTGGATATAGTGATGTCGTTGCCGCTGTGAGTAACTACAGTATGAATATGCAGCTTGCAGAGGGATATAAATCGGCTAAGGAATTTGTTTACAGCAAAGCTCCTTGGATGAAAGAAAGGTCTGTGCTTCCTGATATTTCCCTGCGGGATATGAAAGAAATGGAAAGCCTGAATCCTATAGAAAAGAAAGCTGTTGAATTTGGCACAAGATTGCTGGTCGCTACTGATAATCTTTCTGCTATTCCGGTATGGATGCAGGCGTATGGCAAAAAAATAAGGGCTGGTGCAGGCGAAGCAGAAGCTGTGGACTTTGCCAATACGGTTATTAGACGTACACTTGGCAGCAGCAGAGTTACGGAGGTTGCACCGCTTTTGCGTGGCGGACCTATGCTTAAACTGTTTACTACCTTCCAAGGCTTCTTCAATACACAATATAATCAGTGGGCCAGAGAGTATAATATCTTCTTAAAAGAAAAAGACATAATGCGTCTTACTTCGTTTGTAGGAGCTAAGTTTGTAATGTTTGCTTTTATAAACTTGATGTTGTCGGCCGAAGATCCATTTGAAGAAGATAAGGATGAATATCAAAAGATATCAAAAGAACTGCTTACTTACCCTATGAGTTTAGCCGGACCGGTTGGACAGGTTGGTAATGCTATCTGGAGCAGGGCTTTAGGCATGCAGACTTACGGGTATAGAATGACTGCAGTACAAGGCACGATAGAGCAAATGGAACGTGCTGCCGGTAAGGTACAAAAGGTTTACCAGGGCAAAGCAGATTATGACGAATTGGTTGAGCCTACTGCAACATTTGTTGGAACAGCATTAGGTGTGCCTGCACAATTAAACAAATTATTCTTTAACGGATATGATATCTTGTTCAACGGTATGGAGCCGGAATTTGGCGACATCTTTAGACGTCGGCCAAAAAAAGAACGGTAAAATAAAAATACCCCCTCAAATTTGAGGGGGTTATATTTTCGCTTCTTTGTCATTAGAAGCTTCAAAATATTTAAAATCATCATCTAGAAAGGCTTTGTGTAATTTTCTATCCCAAGATTCAACTAATAGGTCAAATGGCGAACTACCCAAGTTTTTGGTTATTACTGGTGGTCTTGAGATAAACATAATTGAAAAATGAGTATTATTTATATCCAAAGAAAAAGTTTTAAGGAATTGGTTTGAGGTATTTTGACCTTTTCCATATATTTTGCTGATTTCTTTTTTTATTTTTTCAAATTTTTCTAATCCATCTTTTTCGTCTTTTACATCCAATCTGGCTGTTATCTTATACAATTTATTATCAAAAAAAG
>ENA-UEQY01001651-UEQY01001651.1-human-gut-metagenome-genome-assembly--contig:-NODE-1651-length-13041-cov-28.421552_pt1 | contig 13041 bp, 9 predicted proteins | sample MGYA00242949_ERZ507949 | MGnify/ENA primary metagenome ERZ507949 (study PRJEB26167, sample SAMN06115403) | human gut metagenome | host: Homo sapiens | place: China:Jiangsu | collected 2016-07-06... | reverse complement strand
CGGAAACCGATGAAAGGCTTATAACAATAGGAAAAGAAATCCGCAGGCTTTTGCCTGTCAACGGACTTGTTCTTGTGGTGGGGCTCGGAAACCCGGAGATTACTCCCGATTCCCTCGGACCGAAAACGAGCGCAAGGGTGCTTGCGACAAGGCATATTTCGGGAGAGATTGCAAGGAGTACGGGACTTGACAGATTAAGACCTGTTGCGGTTATGGCAACGGGAGTAACGGGACAAACGGGCATAGAAACAGGCGAGTACATCTTAAGCATTGTAAAAAGAATAAAGCCGAATGCCGTTGTGGTAGTAGATGCGCTTGCGTCACGCAGACTTGAAAGGCTCGGCTGTACTCTGCAAATAAGTGATACGGGAATTTCACCCGGTGCAGGTGTGGGAAATCACCGCACAAAAATTAACAAGGACACCATAGGAGTGCCTGTAATTGCAATAGGAGTGCCGACTGTTGTAGATGCCGCTACTTTTGCATCGGATTTATTAAGCGGAAACGATCCGCACAGAGCAAGGCGCAGAATAACTCCGCAGGGCAGGCAGATGGTTGTTATTCCACGAGAAATTGATTTGCTTACAGAAAGAGCCTCAAGACTTATTTCTTTTGCACTCAACGGCGCTTTGCAAAATGAATTTAATATATCGGAGCTTGTATCTCTTATGTAGCAATTTGGTCATACATTAAAATCATCGGCATATATTTTTATAAGGCGGTGATTTTGTGAAAAGATTAGGAGCATTAAAAATAACGGCGTCAATAGTTCTTGTATTGACTGCCGTTTTCTGCATTTATAAAAGACTGCCCGAATGTTTTGCAAGTGATAAGCCTGCCGCTCTCGCTGTTGCGGCGCTCACCTTGTCTGACGGTACATATAAACTTTCAAATCTTGCAAATACAAACGAAAATCGGACAGAGCCAAAAAAGCAGGAGGAAACACAGCCGACAACCAAGCCTGTAACGATTACAAGAAAATTTAATGGTGAAAAGGATAAAACAGGATATTACGATTCTTTCGGCGACCATAGCGGGGAAGAAGTATATGACATTCTTGCCGAGCATATTGGGGCAAACGGTGTAAAATGCGGTACGGCATATGTAAAAAACAATACTGGACTTGATTATGATTTTGAGTCCGCCTTAAGCAGTGAGCTGCCGTTTGATGTGGATTCAAACGGTTCGGCGCAGGTGCTTATTTACCACACCCATACAAGCGAAAGCTATATGGACGAAGATGTGGATTATTTTTACGAAAGCTATTACTCACGCACACAGAACAATGATTATAATGTAACGGCTGTCGGAGATGCAATTACCGATGTGCTCAACAAGCGTGGTATAAAGACAATGCACGATACCACAGTACATGATTCCACTTACAGCGGTTCTTATGACAGAAGTGCGCAGACGGTCGAAAGCATTATGGAAAATAATACGGATATTAAGGTTATTATTGATATTCATCGTGATGCAATCGGTACGGAAACTCAAAAGGTAAAGCCTGTATTTACATATGACGGTAAGCAGGGAGCGCAAATTATGATTTTGTCGGGCTGCGATACAGACGGTGAAATGAATTTTTTGAATTGGGAAAACAACTTGAATTTTGCACTGAAAATTCAAAACAAAGCCGAAGAAATGTACCCCGGAATGACAAGACCGCTCAATTTCGGCTATTTCGCTTATAACGAATATATTTGTGACGGTTCTTTGCTTATAGAAATAGGAACAGACGCAAATACAATAGAGGAGGCGGAGTACAGCGGAGAGCTGCTTGGCAATGTGCTTTATGAGGTGCTTAAGGACGGCTTATAAATAAATGTAAAAACAGCTTGCAATATATTGTGGCTTTTGGTATAATTTGAATATATGTATCCGCAAGGAGTAATGTAATGAAAAAATACAGAATTTCAAAATATGCAATCTGTATGCTGTTTGCGGTATTGTTTATGTTTGTGGCTGCAATCGGCACAAATGCCGTTGATATTGACGGCGACGGAATAGATGACGGAGATGTATCGGAAACCGAGGTTTATACAGAACCAGAATACACAGAACCTCAATATACCGAGCCTGAAACCTATCCCGAAACCGAGCCTTACACAGAGCCGCCGACAGAATATTATACCGAAGAAGTTACAGAAGAATATACGGAGCCTGTATATACCGAAGAACCGACAGAGCCGTATTACGAAGAAACAACAGAATATGATTTTAATAATAATGTAGTCAATGAAACGGTGTCGCCTACCCAGCTTTCAACTTCAAAAGTTAGTACAAAGCGTTACGAAACCAATGATGCCGCAGGTATTGTATATTGGGTTTGCGTAATTGTAGGTATAATTGTTTTGATTTTCGTATTGCTCAGCACAAAAATATCTTATGTGCTTGAACGCAGAAGAGAGCAGAGAGATATTTATTCTTCATAAGGAGAGCAGTATGGAAAAAATTAAAATTGGAAATGTAGAATTTAAGTCCCACGCAGTGCTTGCCCCTATGGCAGGCGTTACAGACAGGGCGTATCGTGAGCTTTGCGTAGAATTTGGCGCTGCCTATTGCGTAAGTGAAATGGTAAGCTCAAAGGCACTTTCGTTCAACAGTAAGAAAAGCGAAGAACTTATGGAAATCTCCGATTATGAGCGACCATGCGGTATTCAAATTTTCGGAGATGATCCCAAATGTATGGCTGATGCTGCTATACATTCTATGGAAAACAAGCCCGATATTATTGATATAAATATGGGCTGCCCTGCTCCTAAAATCAGCTCAAACGGCAGCGGCAGTGCATTGATGAAAAATCCGCAGCTTTGCGGAGAAATTGTAAAAGCAGTAACGAGCACCGTTGATGTGCCTGTTACGGTTAAAATCCGAAAGGGTTGGAATAACTCAGCTGTAAATGCAGTTGAGGTTGCTAAAATTTGCGAACAGGCAGGCGCAGCGGCAATTACAGTCCATGGCAGAACAAGAGAACAGTATTATAAGCCGCCTGTTGACTATGATATTATAAAGGAAGTCAGCAATGCGGTGTCAATTCCTGTTATTGCAAACGGCGACATTACCTCTGCCCAAAAGGCTAAAGAAGTAATGGACTACACAGGATGCAGGCTTGTAATGATTGGACGAGCTACACTTGGCAATCCATGGATTTTTTCTCAAATAAACGCTTATCTTGAAAATCCCGATTGCGTTCTCAAACAGCCGACTCTTGAAGAAAAGCTCAATGTTATGTGCCGACACATTGAAAAAATGGTTGAGTACAAGGGCGAGCATATGGCAATGCTGCAAGCACGAAAACTGATTGCAGGATACTTTAAAGGTATGCGTGGTGCGGCAGAGCTTAGAAATCAGTCGGGCAAGGTGTGTACGCTTGATGATTTGTACGCACTTAAAAACAAGGCTTTAGCATCTGTTTATGATGTTTAAAATTTATTTTAGATAAAGGGGAATAATTATGAGTGAAAAAACTAATATCGCAGCACTCGATTACCTCAACAGCTATGATCCTGCTGTTGGCGAGGCAATGACAGCTGAACTTAAAAGACAGAGAAGAAATCTTGAGCTTATTGCAAGCGAAAATATAGTTTCTCCTGCTGTTATGGCAGCAATGGGCAGCTTGCTTACAAATAAGTACGCAGAGGGTTATCCCGGAAAGCGTTACTATGGCGGTTGCCAGTGCGTAGATGTTGTAGAGGAAATCGCACGCAAGAGAGCTTGTGAGCTTTTTGGCGCAGAGCACGCAAATGTTCAGCCACACTCAGGCGCTCAGGCTAACACAGCAGTTTACTTTGCTATGCTCAACCCGGGCGATACAGTTATGGGTATGAACCTTAACGAGGGCGGTCACCTTACACACGGTTCACCCGTAAATATTTCAGGTAAGTACTTTAACTTTGTACCTTACGGCGTTGACAGCGTTACACACAGAATTGATTACGATAAGGTTCTTGAAATCGCCAAGGAATGTAAGCCAAAGCTCATCGTAGCAGGTGCGTCCGCTTATCCGAGAATTATCGACTTTGCTAAACTTCGTGAAATTGCAGACGAGGTTGGCGCTTATCTTATGGTAGATATGGCTCACATTGCAGGTCTTGTTGCAGCAGGCGTTCATCCAAACCCTGTTCCATACTGCGAATTTGTTACATCTACAACTCACAAAACTCTTCGTGGCCCAAGAGGCGGTCTTATCCTCTGTCGTGAAGAATTTGCTAAGCAGATTGACAAGGCTATTTTCCCGGGTACACAGGGTGGCCCGCTTATGCACACAATCGCAGCAAAGGCAGTTTGCTTTGGCGAGGCATTAAAGCCTGAGTTCAAGGAGTACGGCGCAAAGATTGTTTCTAACTGTAAGGCACTTGCAGAGGGACTTCTCAAGAGAGGCAACAAGCTCGTTTCAGGCGGTACAGACAACCATGTACTTCTTATGGATCTTCGTGATACAGGCGTTACAGGCAAGGAGCTTGAGGCTCGTCTTGATGAGTGCTACATCACAGTAAATAAGAACACTATTCCGGGTGAGCCACTTTCTCCGTTCGTAACAAGCGGTGTTCGTATCGGTACTGCTGCCGTTACAACAAGAGGTCTTAACGAGGAAGATATGGACAAGATTGCCGAGTATATCACACTTGTTCTCAATGATTTTGAAAACAGCGCCGACAAGGTAAGAGCAGGCGTTGAAGAAATCTGCAAAAAGTATCCGCTTTACGAATAATTTGTTTAATAAATAATTCGCGTTAAGAATAATATTCCGTTCCGTCAAACTAAAGGCGGAACGGATTTTTTTACCAAAAATCTTGACAAAATGTGCGAACAAATGTACTATAATTATATAATGACTTTCAAAACGAAACGAGGTTTACTCTATGAATACTCCGCTTGCAGACAGAATAAGACCGCAAACACTTGACGATATAGTAGGGCAAAAGCATTTGCTTGGGCCAAACAAGCCGTTACGAAAAATAATTGAAAGCGGAGAAATTCCAAATTTGATTTTTTACGGCCCATCAGGCGTGGGAAAAACTACACTTGCTACATATATAGCTAAAAGAACTAACAGAACTCTGAAAAAGCTGAATGGTACAACCGCATCTACCTCAGATATAAAAGAGGTTGTATCGGAGCTTAACACTTTTTCGGGAATGAACGGAATTTTGCTGTATCTTGACGAGATTCAGTATTTCAACAAAAAGCAGCAGCAGGTTTTGCTTGAATACATTGAGAACGGCTCTATAACTCTGATTGCATCAACTACCGAAAACCCGTATTTTTATGTTTATAATGCAATTCTCAGTCGTTCTACTGTTTTTGAATTTAAATCCGTACCGCCCGAAGAGATTGAAAGAGCCGTAAAAAGAGCCGCCGATATAATTGCAGAGGAACAGGAGATAGAGGTCGATTTTCCAGAAAGCTGCCGCAAAAAAATTGCGTTCGGTTGTGGAGGAGATGTACGAAAAGCAATGAATGCGGTTGAGCTTTCTATTCTTGTGGCAGATGAGGAAGACGGAGTTAAAACCGTTACCGAAGAGATAGTAAGCGAGCTTGTGCAGAAAAGCGCAGTTCGATATGATAAAGACGGCGACGAGCATTATGACATTATTTCGGCTTATCAAAAGAGTATGCGTGGCAGTGACAGCAACGCAGCTTTGCATTATCTTGCACGCTTGCTTGAGGCAGGTGATTTGCCGAGCGCTTGCAGAAGACTTATGGTGTGTGCTTGTGAAGATGTTGGACTTGCATATCCGCAGCTTATTCCTATTGTGAAGTCTTGCGTGGATATTGCTCAGGCAGTCGGATTGCCTGAGGCAAGAATACCGCTTGCCGATGCCGTAGTAATGGTGTGCAATGCTCCAAAGTCAAACTCGGCTTATATGGGAATAAATCGTGCAACTCAGGACTTAAAGCTCGGAAATTACGGTCCTGTACCAAGACAGCTTCAAAATATGCACTATGATGGGGAAGAAAATAATAACAAAGGACAGTTTTATAACTATCCTCATGATTATCCTAATCATTATGTAAATCAGCAATATTTGCCCGATATTATTCGTGACAGAGTTTATTATGAATACGGCGACAATAAAAACGAGCAGGCATACAAGGCTTATTGGGATAAAATCAAGAATAAAAGGTATTAGTATTTATCACAAAAAATGCACATTGCATTTGTGCATATTGATATTAATTTTTGCAAATCACTTGCTTTTTGTTAATTGTATACAAATATTGTATAATAATTTTGTTTGCAATAAAATTAAATAATTCCACAAAAGAAAAAACAGTTAACAAACATTGTTGTATAATATAATTGTCAGAATGTGGAATTATATTATCCACAAAAACCATAACAAAAAATTTGGAGGAAATTCTTATGGTAACAACAAAGCACAAGGTACTCAGCTTAATACTTTGTATTATGCTCGCAGTATCAGCAGTTTGTGCAGGCAGTATGGCAGTATCAGCAGCAACAGGCGATACTGTATACGTTCGTGCAAACAACGGCTGGACCAATCTGTACTGCTATATGTGGACAGATGGTGCAGGCAACAACGCAACATGGCCTGGTCAGGCTATGACAAAGGTTGAAGATGACGTTTATGCTTACACAGTTTCTGGTGATTTTAAGAATGTTATTTTCAACAACGGCAGTGGCAAACAGACAGGCAACCTTACTTATGCAGGCAACGGTCAGATCTATGACCTCAGCACAGGCAAGTGGTCAGCTTACTCAGGCACAACACTTCCAACACAGGCTACTTCAGCTACACAGGCAACATCATCAACTAAGCCGACACAGGCTACACAGCCGTCAACTTCTTCGGGCAATGCAAAACCAATTTACTGCCAGAATGATGCAGGTTGGTCAAATGTATATTGCTATATGTGGAACAGCACCACAGATAGCAACGCTGCATGGCCGGGCAAATCAATGACTGAAATCGGCGATAATGTATGGTCTTATACTCCTAATAAGGCTTATAAGAATGTTATCTTCAGTTCAGGCAGCAATAAGTCAAATGACCTTACAGTAGGTTCAGGCGACCTTTACAACAACAAGACAAATACTTGGTCTGTATATGATACAAGTGATATTCAGGTAACTTCTTATAAAGCAGACCCATCGAGCACAATTTATACAGGTACAGCTGTTACACTTTCAACAACAGCAAATAGCCTTGTAAATGCTACTATCAGCTATCAGATTTCTGTAAACGGCAAGGTAGTATCTCCTATGAGCTCGACAAACTCATATGTATGGACACCATCAGCAGTTGGTGAATATACAATCAAGTTTGAGTATTCTGATACAAAGGGCAACACAAACGAGCGTTCACTCACACTTACTGTTGCAGATGACTCAACACTCGTTAAGCCTGTTATTAAAAATGTAACACCATTTAATCTTAACTTTATTAAGCTCAACACAAAAGCTACCGTTAAAGTCCTTGCAGGCGGCGGTAATACAGGTACAAACCTTCTTTTCTATAAGTATGTAGTTACAGATCCAAACGGTAATAAGAACATTCCTTATTACACACTTAACGATTCATACTCATTTGTACCTACAGTAAAGGGAACATACACAGTTGAAGTATATGTTGAAGGTTCTGACAACTCAAAGGTTTCAAAGACTTATACTTATACAGCTGATTCGAATGTACCGACTACAACACAGCCGACTACATCTGTTATTCCTACAACAACACCAAAACCAACCACACAGCCTACAACTTCAGTACAGCCTACATCAACTCCGTTTATGCTTGGCGACTGCAACGGTGACGGCATTGTCAATGTAAACGATGTTACATATCTCCAGATGATCATTGCTGAATACAGCGGTATGACATATGATTTCAAGACATGTGATGTTGACGGTAACGGTGTTCTTGATGTTATCGACGCTACAATGCTTCAGAAGATGGCTGCAGGACAGTAATTTAACATATGACGATTAACTAAAATATATTGAGGTACTATTATGACAAAAATTAAAAAATGGTGTGCATTAGTACTTTCTGTAATGCTTGTTATTACAGCAGGCATAGTATCTGTAAACGCTGCTGACGCTGACGCTACAACCGAAGAGGTTGGTGCGGCGTCAGCTGAAACAGGCATTACTATTCATTATCAGAACAGTGAACTTGCACAGCCATATGTTTACCTTTGGAATTCACTTCCAACAAACAGCGCAATGTCAGATTCATATCCGGGTGAAAAAATGACTGCCTCTTCAAACGGTTGGTTTACTTATGTAATCAACGATGTTACGGCTGTAAATATGATTTTTACAGATAAAGACGGCAAACAGTATTCACCTGAATTAAGAAGAACTACCGGTGAGTGGTGGTACAAAAACAAGAGATGGACAAAGTACAATCCTGATGAAATTGACCCTGTTGATTCAGTGGATATGCGTGAAGAGTCTATCTACTTTGTTATGACAACCCGTTTCTATGACGGAGATACAGGCAACAATGTTCATTGCTGGGATGACACACAGGCAAATAACCCTGATTCAGACCCTGCATGGCGTGGTGACTTCAAAGGTCTTGCAGACAAGCTTGACTATATAAAGGCACTTGGCTTTTCAGCTATCTGGGTTACACCTGTAGTTACAAACGGTTCGGGCTATGATTATCACGGTTATCATGCTATGGACTTCTCAACCGTTGATGTTCGTTATGAGAGTGATGATTTTACATACCAGGATCTTATTGATGAGGTTCACGCAAAAGGTATGAAGATTATTCAGGACGTAGTTTTCCAGCATACCGGTAACTTCGGTGAGGCTTATTTCTGCAATCTTTTTGAAAAAGATACAACAAAAGACCTTTCAAATCTTGAAGAGTCAATGATTCCTACAGACTTGCTTCTTGACACATACGGACTTAATTCACCAGAGGAGTACTGGGCACAGAAGCCTGGAATTCAGTATTCTCAAAGACTTAACCTTATGAAGAATACAACATACTCTTCAGATGTAGGTAACTCAACAGGCAGCTTGCCGGACGCAAAAGATTATGATTCTGCAAAGATTTCAAATTCTGACACATTTAATGCAAACAACTATTATCATACAGGTTATTTCCAGAGCCTTAACTGGGACGACTGGACCTGTAAATTTGCTCAAATCGCAGGTGACTGTGTTGACCTCAACACAGAAAATCCGGCAGTAGCAGAACACATCGTAGATGTATACTCAAACTATATCAATATGGGCGTTGACGGTTTCCGTGTTGATACAGTAAGACATATTCCAAGACTTGCACTTAACCTTATGTACAATGACCAGCTTTATGCTGCTGCAAAGGCATCGGGTAACAACAACTTCCTTATGTTTGGCGAAATCTGTACTCGTTACACACAGATTTGGTATCGTGGTCACGCAGAGGAATCTACACCTTACTACACTTGGAAAGAGTCAAACAATAAGTGGGCTGATTTATGGAGTTACGGCACTTCTGCTGAAGATATCAACAACAATATGAATGTTGTATTTGATCATTATCTCGAAGAAGATGATCCTACAGATGAACCTACTTCAGACAATGCTTTCTTAAACGGTATTACATACCACACACCTGACAGATCTATGGCATCGGGTATGGAGGGTATTGACTTCCAGATGCACAGAATGTTTGGTAACGCAAGCGGTGCTTATAACTTTGCTAAGAGCACAGACCAGTATTATAATGATGCAACATACAATGTAATGTATGTTGATTCTCATGACTATGCTCCTGAACAGCCTGATGAAAAGAGTCGTTTTGCAGGCGGCACACAGACTTGGGCAGAGAACCTTGACCTTATGTTTACATTCCGTGGTATTCCATGCGTTTACTATGGTTCAGAGGTTGAGTTCCAGAAGGGCGAAGTTATTGATGTTGGTCCTAACGCTCCTCTTTCAACAACAGGTCGTGCTTACTACGGCGATTATCTTGAGGGTGATGTAACAGCTACTGACTTTAGCGAGTACACAGCATCAGGTACTGTTGCTGAAACACTTGCAAGCCCACTCAGCGTTCACCTTTCAAAGCTTAATGCTATCAGAAGAGCAGTTCCTGCTCTCCAAAAGGGTCAGTACACAGCTTCAAGCACATATGTAACAGGTGGCGATATGTCTTATATCCGCCGTTATACAAGTGCAGAAGACGGTATTGACAGCCTTGCACTTGTAACTGTTTCAAGTGGTGCTACATTTAAGAATATTCCTAACGGCAAATATGTTGACGCTGTTACAGGTGATGTTCAGAATGTAACAAACGGAACACTTACAGTTTCAAAAATCGGTAAGGCAAATATGAGAGTTTATGTATGCTGCGCAAATGGCTTTACAGGTATTGACGGCCAGATCGGCGGTACATCTTCTTTCCTTAAATAATTAAATAACCAAAAGTTATTGCTTAGCGGCACTCCTCGTGAGTGCCGCTTTTGCTATGTGAAAGTTTAGTATTATCATGAGGTTCTTTGTCAAAAGTTGGGGTTAAGAACAGAGTTATCAAGGGGAAGCCGTTTTCGCAGAAAAAAGTTGTCACGCAAGTGACTGATGAGGTGTAAAACTCGTTAAGAGTTCTTTTATATAAAAGTTTAGATTAAGAAAAGCGCCATAAACGGCGACACATCATCCGTCATTTTCTTGCGAAAATGCCACCTTCCCCTCAAAGTGAAGGCTTTTTTGCTTGATAAAATTTTTAAGATAGCATTATCATCCAACATTTATCATAGAACCTATCATGATTGCAGCGTGAATTTGGCTTTGCTTATTAAAAATTCTAAAATTTGTTAAATTATGCGCGCTAAACCACAACTAAATAATACACCCCCATTAAAATAACCATATAAAAATTAATTCATATTATGTAACAGGGAGAATATAAAAATTAAGATTTATAAAGTGGTGAATAATATGAAAAAATCTGTTTTTGTTTTTAGCACTCTCACTTATACGCAACGGGGTAGAGAGGCACTCAAAAGACGAGGAATACGCACTCAGATAATACGCACTCCTTTGCAATACAGAAACGGCTCATGCGGTTATAGTTTATTTGTTGTGAACAGAGTTGAAGAAAGCATTGAAATTTTAAAGGCTATGAATATACCTGTGCAGGGAGTATATCCTGCTGATTTAGAATGATTTACTTTGATAACGGAGCTACCACCTTTCCAAAACCAAGGTCTGTTGTAAATGCGGTAAATTACGCAATTACGCAGATTGGTGCAAATCCGGGGCGTGGCGGTCATAAAATGGCTATGAAAGCTTCGGAGGTATTGTATGATTGCAGAAAAAATGCCGCTGAGCTTTTTGATATAGATAATCTGGAGAATGTAATTATAACAAATAATTGCACAACAGCTCTTAATACTGTAATTAAGGGCATATTAAAATCAGGCGACCACGCAGTGATTTCCTCTTATGAGCACAACGCCGTAGTTCGTCCGCTTGAATATCTCAAAACTAAGGGAGTAGACTATTCAGTTGCTGAAATTGAATTTGGCGATACTGAAAAAACAATAGACAATTTCAGAAATTCTTTTAAAGAAAATACAAAACTTGTAATTTGTACCCATGCGTCTAATGTATTTGGTGTGCGCCTGCCGATAGAAAGAATTGCGGCTTTGTGCAGGCTAAACGGCATATTGTTTTGCACCGATGCCGCTCAAACCGCAGGAATTATACCGATTTCTATGAAAAATTCGGATATAGATTTTCTTTGCACAGCAGGGCATAAAGGGTTATACGGGCCGATGGGTACGGGTTTGCTTATAATAAACAGTGAGGTAATCCCCGAAAGTCTGACTCAGGGAGGAACGGGCAGTCTTTCGGCACAGATAAACCAACCTGAAATTTTACCGGATAAATTTGAAAGCGGAACTCATAATTTACTCGGAATAGCAGGACTTAACGAGGGAATTAAATATGTTCTGAATAAAACTCCGCAAAAAATATTTGATTATGAAATAAAACTCGCTCAAAATCTTTATGACGGACTGCGAAAAATTAAAAATATAGAGCTTTATACTCCAAAACCTGATGAAAAGCAGTTTGTACCTGTTATTTCGTTTAATTTGAAAGATACTGACAGCGAAAGAACGGCGCAAATTCTTAATGACAGATTTAATATTGCGGTTAGGGCAGGACTTCATTGTGCGCCGCTTGCTCATAAGTGCTTTGGAACACTCGAAAAAGGAACAGTTCGAGCAGTGATTTCGTCATTTTCAACTCAAAATGAAGTCAACTATCTTGTTAAATCAGTCAGTCAAATTAATTATTACAAAAGAATGTAAAAAAGGTTGCAATTCAATGCGATTGTGTGTTAAAATAAAGTAATGAAAAACAGAGGAGGTTAAAATAATGGAGTGGATTCAAAATGTGTTTGCTGTATTAAAAACTATTGAAATTCGTGATATTATTGATATTCTTGCCATTGCTTTCATTATTTTCAGCCTTTTCAAGCTCGTAAAAGAAACTCGTGCAGCTCAGCTGTTAAAGGGCGTTGTTGCACTTCTTATTATATATTTGATTTCTTCACTCTTTGGACTAATGATGCTGACTTCTTTGCTGAGAACATTTTTTGAGGCGGCGGTTATATTGGTAGCAATAATATTTCAGCCTGAAATCAGAAAGTATCTTGAGCAGATGGGCAGAAATAATACTTACAAAAAGTATATTAAACTGATAACTCATAGAGAAAAAAGTGACGAATGGAAACAGGCTGTTAAAAAGTCTATTATAGATGCTGCCGATACAGCATTGCTTTTCTCAAGATCTAAAACAGGCGCTTTGCTTGTTTTTGAAAGAGAAACAAAGCTGTCTGATATTGCGGCAACAGGCACGATAATTAATGCCGATACTTCTGTTGCATTGTTTGGAAATATATTTTTCAACAAAGCTCCTCTCCATGACGGTGCAAGCATAGTGCGAGATGGCAAGCTCTTTGCGGCGGGCTGTATTCTTCCTTTAACAGACAACAAGAATGTTGATATAAATTTGGGCACAAGACATAGAGCAGGACTTGGCATCAGTGAGCAGAGCGATGC
>ENA-UEQY01001648-UEQY01001648.1-human-gut-metagenome-genome-assembly--contig:-NODE-1648-length-13053-cov-4.545469_pt1 | contig 13053 bp, 6 predicted proteins | sample MGYA00242949_ERZ507949 | MGnify/ENA primary metagenome ERZ507949 (study PRJEB26167, sample SAMN06115403) | human gut metagenome | host: Homo sapiens | place: China:Jiangsu | collected 2016-07-06... | reverse complement strand
CTGCATTATAGTAGCATATTCGGCAGCAGATGTCAACTTGTTTTTTCGGTTGACAGCGGGCGGAAAATGCGCTATAAGTGTGCCTGAACAAAGGAGATACGTTTTATGCACTACACATCCGTACTTTTTGACCTCGACGGCACGCTGCTCGACACGCTCGGCGGCCTGACCGCCGCCATGAACCGCACCCTCACCCGTCACGGCCTGCCGGAACGCACGCGGCAGCAGATGCGCGCCGCGCTCGGCAACGGGGCGCGGCGGCTGATGGAGCTGTCCGTACCCGCCGGAACGGACGGCGCACTCTTTGAGACGCTGCTGGCAGAGTATAACGCCGACTATGCCGCCCACTGCCGCATCGAGACTGCCCCCTACCCCGGCGTTGACGCGCTGCTGCGGCAGCTGCACGCGCAGGGGCGCAAGCTTGCCATCGTGTCCAACAAGCCGGACGAGGCCGTGCGCGCACTGCGGGCGGAGTTTTTCGCGGACACCGTGCCGATCGCCGTCGGCGAGAAGCAGGGCATCCGGCGCAAGCCCGCGCCGGACACGCTGCTGGCCGCCATGGCGCAGCTTGGCGCTGACCCTGCGAGCACGGTCTATGTCGGCGATTCGGAGGTCGACATCGCCACGGCGCGCGCAGCCGGTCTGCCGTGCATCAGCGTGCTGTGGGGCTTTCGTGACCGCGATGCGCTCGAGCAAGCCGGTGCGCAGCAGTTTGCCGCCGACACCGGCGAGCTTGCAAGACTGCTCGACTGAGCGAAAAAGATCCACCGGTCTGCTGGCCGGTGGATCTTTTATACCGTTTTGCGCGCTCAGTCCTTCTTTTTCATGAACTGACCGGCGGCGCGCATCATGAGACGCTTGGTGCCGGCGGTCTCAAAGTCCACCTCAAGCAGCGCGTCGCCGCCCATGGGCTTGACCGCTGCGACGACACCGTCGCCAAACGCCTTGTGCGCGACGCGGTCGCCAACGGCGAACGACGGTGCAGCGGACGCCGCAGGCTTTGCAGCAGGCGGCGCCGGGCGCATGGGCGGCTTGCGGCGCGGCTCCGGCGCGGAGACCGTGTAAGCGCGCGGCTCGCTCCGGCGCGGCGGATACTGCTGCTGGTCGCGGCTGGGCTCGGAATAGCCATAGCCGTGCGGGACGTTGCGCTTTCGGATGTCCCCATCCGGGATCTACTCGACAAAGCGGGAGCCGCGGTTGGCCGTCGTGCGGCCGAAGAGCATACGCTGGCGGGCGCACGTGAGGATGAGGTGCTCACGCGCGCGGGTGAGCGCGACGTAGCACAGGCGGCGCTCCTCCTCCATTTCGTCCGGCTCGCCGATGCAGCGCAGCCCCGGGAAGATACCCTCCTCGCAGCCGATGATGAACACCGTCGGAAACTCCAGACCCTTGGCCGCGTGCATGGTCATGAGCGTGACACAGTCGGCAGACTGGTCATAGTTGTCGAGATCCGTATAGAGCGCGACCTCATCGAGGAAGCCCGCGAGCGTGGGGTTTTCGGCCTCCTTGGCAAAGGCGATGATGTTCGACTTGAGCTCCTGCACGTTTTCAATGCGCGCAGCGTCCTCGGCCGTGTTCTTCTCCTCAAGGGCGCGGACATAGCCGCTGCGCTCCACGACCAGATCATAGAGCTCGTCCGGCGGCACGGTCTTGGCCTGCTCCTGCAGCTCCTCGATCAGGATGGCGAACTGGCGCAGACGCATCTGGCTGCGCTGCAGCTCGGGATAGGCGTCGGCGTGGCGGATGACCGAAAAGAGGCTCGTCTGCTGCTCGCGCGCGAGCTGCAAGGCCGCCTCGATCGTGCGCGCGCCGATGCCGCGGGCGGGCGTGTTGATGATGCGCGTCAGGCGCAGGTCGTCGTCCGGCGTCTGGATGACGCACAGATAGGCCAGCATATCCTTGACCTCGGCGCGGTCAAAAAAGCGCGTGCCGCCGACGATGCGGTACGGGATGCCGTTGCGCTTGAAGGCATATTCGAGCTGGTTGCTCTGCGCGTTCATGCGGTAGAGCACGGCGTGGTCGCGGAAGTTGATCCCCTGCCCGAAATCGTCCATGATCTTCGCGGCGACGTAGCGCGCCTCGTCGTTCTCATTCGTGGCGCAGTAGAGCGTGAGCGGGTCACCGGCATCGGCCTTTGTCCAGAGCGTTTTGCCCTTGCGGCCGGTGTTGTTGGCGATGACGTGGTTGGCGGCATCCAGGATGCGGCCGGTGCTGCGGTAGTTCTGCTCGAGGCGGATGGTGCGCGCGTTTTTGTACTGCTTTTCGAAATTGAGGATGTTCTCGATCGTCGCGCCGCGGAACTTGTAGATGCTCTGGTCATCGTCCCCGACGACGCAGATGTTGCCCCAGCCGTCAGCAAGCAGGGCTGCGAGCTGATACTGGAGATTGTTCGTGTCCTGATACTCGTCGATGAGGACATAGCGGAAGCGGCGCTGCCAATGCTCGCGCACGTCCGCATGCTCGTCGAGCAGGCGCACGGTGTTGTAGATCAGGTCGTCAAAGTCCATCGCCCCGGCGGAAAACAGGCGCTGCCAGTAGGCCTGGTATATCTCGCCGATGCGGATATTGCGCGGGTTGTGCGTGGCCTGTGCGCGCGCAAGGTACTGCTCGGGCGTGATGCCGGCATCCTTGGCGCGGCTGATCTCCGTGAGCACGGCGCGGTTCGGAAACGCCTTTTCATCGAGGTTCATCTCCTTGATGATGCGCTTGACGACCGCCAGACTGTCCGACGTGTCATAGATTGTGAAGCTGTTGGGATAGCCGAGCTTGTCCGCGTCCCGCCGCAGGATGCGCACGCACGCGGAGTGGAAGGTCGAGGCCCAGATATCCGCCGCGGCCTCCGGACCGAGCATCCGCTCAATGCGCTCCTTGAGCTCATCCGCCGCCTTGTTCGTGAAGGTGATGGCGATGATGCGCCACGGCTCGACCGGATCGACCGCCGCCGCCGCGCGCGCACGCCGCCGCTCGTCCGGCGTCAGATCCGTGCGCTCGAGCAGCGCGAGATCCTCCTCCGTCGCCGTATCGGGCACTTCGTCCGTGTCCGCGCCGCGGCCGTACTGAATGAGATTTGCGATCCGGTGGATGAGCACCGTGGTTTTACCGCTGCCGGCTCCGGCCAGCAGCAGCAGTGGGCCTTCCGTAGCCAGGACCGCCTGTCTCTGCATATCGTTCAGGTTCGCGAAGTCCGCCGCGATGAAGCGTCTGCGCGCCTGCACATACCGTTGTTCAAAAGTCAGAGTTGTAGTATTCATAGCGTTTGATTTTACCACATTTTCTCCCCCGAAACAAGGGGTGCGCGTCCCCGTGGACGCGTTTGCGCAGACACGCGCAAAAACCCGCCGCTCTCCGGTCGGAAAACGGCGGGTCTCCATTTGGGTTGGGGGGTCATTTCAAAATATCCTTCAGCTCGTGCATACCGTGGTTGGTCGTGACCACGACCACGCGGTCGCCGAGCTCGATGGCGTCGTTGCCAGACGGGACGCGGCACTTGCCGCGCCGGATGATCGAGGCGACGAGCACGGAGTCCTTGAGCTTGAGCGCCTTGAGCGGCACGTCGAGAAACTGGCTCTCGGCGCGCACGATAAACTCCAGCGCCTCGGCCTGACCGTCAGCCACCATGCGCAGCGTCTCCACGCCGCTGCTGTGCGCGGAATTCTCCATCCAGCGGACATACTCCACGATGCGGCCGGCCGTGACGTCCGCCGGCTGGATGATCGTCGTAAGGCCATACGACTCGGCAAGCTGGATGAAGTTATCCTCATCGACCTTTGTGACGATCTTCGGCACATTCTCGTTGTAGGCGAACGAGGAGATGATGAGATTCGTCTCGTCCGACTCCGTGACCGTGACGAGTGCGTCCGCCGACGAGAGTCCCTCCTCGCGCAGCACATCCGGCTTCGTGCCGTCGGCGCAGATGATGGTCGCCTCCGGCAGGAGTGTCTTCATGACGCGGCAGCGCGCCGGGTCGCGCTCAATGATCGTCGAGTGGATGCGCATCCTCGCCAGTTCCAGCGCCAGCCGCTCGGCAATACGGCCGCCGCCGACAATGATGACGCTCTCGGCTTCATGGCGGAATTCGCCGATCTTACGAAAGAGCTCATGCAGCTCATGCGGCGCGCCGACCACGGTGACATAGTCCCCGGCGGCGAGCACAAAATCGCCGTTCGGGATCGTCACGCTGCCCTCGCGCTCCACGGCACAGATCAGGATGCCCTCGCTGTAGCGGCTGCGAAAATCGTTCAGGCGCAGGCCATCGAGCTTACTGCCCTCGCGCAGCTTGAACTCGACAAGCTCCACGAGCCCGTTTGCAAACGGCTCGACTTTTGTAGCGGCCGGAAAACGCAGCGTGCGCGAGATCTCCTTGGCGGAGGTACGCTCGGGGTTGATGGACAGGCTCAGCCCCAGCTCGTCCTGCAGCAGCACCACGTCCTGATAATACTCCTCGTCACGCACGCGCGCGATCGTATGCGTCGCACCGAGCTTACGCCCGACCATGCAGCTGATGAGGTTGGTCTCATCCGAGGTAGTTGCGGCGATGAGCAGATCCGCATCCGCGACATTTGCAATGCGCAGCTGGTCGACATTGGCACGCCCCTCGACCACGATCACATCCAGCGTGGAGGAAATATAAGCGGCACGCTCCGGGTCGCCCTCGACGACAGTGATGTCATGCCCTTCTGTCAGGAGCTGCTCCGCGATGGCATACCCCACGCGGCCAGCGCCCACGATCACAATTTTCATAGTCTACGCTCTCCAATTATCATGTTCGGATCACAGATCCACGGGTCGAAATATTATAGCAGATATTCCCCCGCGTTTCAACAGCGAACACGTGAATTTCCAAGGGATCGGTTTGTGAATAAAGCGTAAAAAATCTGAAAAACCAACACACTGCCGCTTGACGAACGCCGGTGCTGCGCTTATCATAATAGACTATACTTATTTAATCTGTAGAAAGGCCGCTGCGGCACGCGGCATCCATATAAAGGAGCATCCCATCCATGCTGGAACTGAAACACATCACCAAGGTATACGAGGCCGGAACGACACAGGTCGAGGCGCTCAAGGGCATCGACATCGCCTTCCGCGAGAATGAGTTTGTTGCGATCCTCGGCCAGTCCGGCTGCGGCAAGACCACGCTGCTGAACATCATCGGCGGCCTCGACCGCTACACCTCCGGCGATCTCATCATCAACGGCCGCTCCACAAAGGAATACGACGACCGCGACTGGGATACCTACCGCAACCACTCCATCGGCTTTGTCTTTCAGAGCTATAACCTCATCCCGCACCAGAGCGTGCTGGCAAACGTCGAGCTCGCGCTCACGCTCTCCGGCGTCTCCGGCGAGGAGCGGCGCGCGCGCGCCGTCGAGGCGCTGGAAAAGGTCGGTCTGGGCGACCAGCTTGACAAGGCGCCGAACCAGATGTCCGGCGGCCAGATGCAGCGTGTGGCCATCGCGCGCGCCATCGTCAACAACCCCGATATCCTGCTGGCTGACGAGCCGACCGGCGCGCTCGACAGTGAGACAAGCGTGCAGATCATGAATCTGCTGCAGGAAATTGCAAAGGATAAGCTCATTATCATGGTCACGCACAACCCGGAGCTGGCGTCGAAATATGCCACGCGCACCGTGCGGCTGCTCGACGGCAGGATCGTCGGCGATGACAACCCCTGCACGGAGTCCGAGACGTCCGCGCCCGTGACCGTCAAGGTCAAGGAGCACACGTCCATGAGCTTTGCCACCGCCATGAGCCTGTCGCTGCACAACCTCATGACGAAAAAGGCGCGCACCCTGCTCACGGCGTTTGCGGGCTCGATCGGCATCATCGGTATCGCGCTCATCCTCTCGCTCTCGCACGGCTTCCAGTCCTACATCAACACCGTGCAGGAGCAGACGCTCTCGTCCTACCCGCTGACGATTGAGGCAAACCCCGTGGATATGTCCGGGATGCTCACGGCCATGACGGGCGCGAAGGACGACGAAAAGGACACACATGATCTCGACAAGGTCTACGCCAACACCGTCATGTACAGCATGCTCAACTCCATGGTCAGCAGCGCGACCGGTCAGTCGAACAACCTGCCGGCATTCAAGGAATACCTCGAAGACCCCGACAACAAGATCCACGACTACATCAGCGGCATCCAGTACACGTACGACATGGGCTTTGCCGTCTACACCGAAGACCCGAACGGCACCGTCATCAAGGCCGACACGACCGAGCTGCTGCAAAACGTCATGAAGTCCATGTACGGCGGCGACTACACGGCCTACTTTGACTCCATGGGTGGGTTTTACTCCGGGTTCAACGTCTGGCAGGAGCTGCTGTCCGGCGAGGACGGCGCGCTCGTAAGCGCCTCGACACAAAACCAGTACGATGTGATCTACGGCTCATGGCCGCAGAATTACAACGAGGTCGTACTCGTCGTGGATAAAAACAACGAGATCTCCGACCTTACGCTCTACGCGCTCGGCCTCGAAAGCATGGACGACATCAGCAACGCCATGATGCAGTCCATGAGCAAAAAGCAAATCGACACGACGCAGGAAAGCTGGAGCTATGCTGACCTCTGCGGCCGCGACTTCAAGCTCATCCTCCCCTCGGAGGGCTACGTCGCCAGCGGCGCGGGCTACACGGATATCAGCCAGACGAGCGACGGCCTGAACCGGCTCTACCACAGCGACGATGTCGGCGTGCCGCTCAAGATCGTCGGCATCGTGCGCCCGGCCAAGGGCAGCGTGACCGGCAACACCTACGGCGCGATCGGCTACACCTCCGCCCTGACTGACTATGCCATCGACCACGCCGACAACACCGAGATCATCCAGAAACAGCTGGCAGACCCGGATGTGGACGTGTTCACGGGCTCCGCGTTCCCGAACGCCGCGACCGCCACGACCGATCAGAAGGTCGCTGCGGCACAGGCCTATCTGAACAAGCTGAGTGTGGACGACCGTGCAAGTGTCTACCGCAAGTATATGACCACGCCGGACGACGCCACGCTCGACGCCGCGCTCACGCAGGCGATGGCAGGCTTTACCCGCGACAGCGCCAAGGAGATGGCTGACAACGGCATTTTCGAAGCCAGCGGCAAAACCGCGCAGCAGATGAAGGATATGATCGACGCCATGGACGATGAGACGTTCACACGCTTTTTCCGTCCGTATCTTCGCGCGATGCTGTCCATGCAGATGCAGCAGGAGACAGTCAAGTCCTACAGCGGCATGACCTCGCAGGAGATCGTCTCCGCCATCAACGCCAAAGGCATCAGCCGCAGCCAGTACGCTGACGTTTATGACAACTACGTCGCCTCCTCCGCCAGCGGCTCAACCTATCAAAACAATCTCAAAAAGCTCGGCTATGTCGACAAGGATTCTCCGAGCGCTATCAACATCTTCGCCTCGAGCTTTGAAAACAAGGACCGCATCTCCGACTGCATTGACGACTACAACGCCGACAATCCGGACAATCAGATCAGCTTCACCGACTACATCGGTCTGCTCATGAGCAGCATCACAACGATCATCAACGCCATCAGCTACGTACTCATCGGCTTTGTGGCCATCTCCCTCGTCGTGTCGTCGATCATGATCGGTATCATCACCTATATCTCCGTGCTCGAGCGCACGAAGGAGATCGGCATCCTGCGCTCGATCGGAGCGAGCAAGCAGGATATCTCGCGCGTATTCAATGCCGAGACGATCATCGAGGGCTTCACGGCCGGTGTCATAGGCATCCTATGTACGCTGATCCTGCTCATCCCCATCAACCTCATCGTGCACCATCTGACCGGTCTGCCGACGCTGAGCGCGATCCTGCCGGTGCTCGGCGCGATCCTGCTCATTCTCATCAGCATGGCGCTGACGTTCATCGCCGGTCTCATCCCGTCGGGCATGGCGGCGAAGAAAGACCCCGTCGTTGCGCTGCGCACCGAGTAAGCCCAAAACGCATATTTCTACAGCCTCCGTGCAAACTAGGGTCACCTACATTTGCACGGAGGTTTTGCATGATGAAGCAGAAACTGTTCGCAGCCGTATGCGCCTTTGCGCTCTGCGCGGCGCTGGGTACGGCCATCCACGCCGGACAGGAAGCGGAGGCCGCCGCACCTGTGGCGGAAAATCTGGAGCTGACCACGTTCCGCAACACGTCCGTCGGCGGTACGCTGAGCGCCAGCGCGCCCGACGGCAGCCCCCTCACCTTCCGCATCACGACCGAGCCCATCAAGGGCACGGTGACGCTCACCGACGACGGCACGTTCGTTTACACCCCGGCCGACGGCAAGCGCGGGCGCGACTACTTCGGCTTTCGCGCTGCCGACAGCAGCGGCAGAGAGTCGCAGGAGGCGACCGTGATCATTGCCATCAAGAAGCAGAAGCCGGACGTCACCTACAGTGACATGGCCGGGCGGGCGGAGGAATATGCCGCCGTGCTGCTCGCCGAGCAGGGCGTGTGCGTTGGCCGGCAGGTTGGCGGGCAGTATCTCTTCGACCCGGACAGCAACGTGCCGCGCGGTGAATTTCTCGCTATGTGCATGCACCTGACCGGGACGGAAATGCTGCAGGGCGTGCTCTCGACGGGCTTCGGCGATGATGCGCAGATCCCCGCGTGGTCAAAGGCGTATGTTGCGACCGCGCTCATGAACGGCGATGTCTGCGGCTGCTCCGACGGCACGGCCATCGTGTTCGAGGCGCAGCGCGGCATCACGGCGGCGGAGGCTGCCGTCATGCTCGGCAGCTTTCTCGAGCCCTCCCCCGCCGCCCTCACGCGCTCAGACGTCCCCGACTGGGCGTGTGCTGCCGTTGCAAGCCTGACATCGTGCGGCGTGTTTCCGGACGGCGCGGACACCGCCGCACCCATCACGCGCGCCGAGGCTGCACAGATGCTGCTGGGCGCGTATGAGCTGCTGCAAAAGCGGTAAAAAATGAGCCCGTTTCCGAAGCCGGAAACGGGCTGGTTTTCTGTTACCCCTCGTGCAGGATGCTGCGCACCGCCTCCGGCGCAAGCTCCGGAAACGGGCGCACGGGCTGCGGCACGGCTTCGTGCGCGCCGATGTGCTTTTCCATCCAGACCATGGAGTACCATGTGCCGAACTTATAGCCGCAGCGCGAAAACTCGCCCACGAGCCGATAGCCGATGTGCGCGTGAAACTGCGCACTGTTTTTCGTCAGGTGTACGTCGTCCGCCCCATCCGGGTATGCGATACAGGCGTAGAGCGTCTGCACGTGCTGCGCGCGCAAAAGCGCCTCGAGTGCGGCATACAGCCGCCTGCCGATCCCCTGCCGGCGCTGATCCTCGCGCAGGTAGATGCTCACCTCGGCAGCCCAGGCATAGGCCGCGCGCTCACCGAACGCGCCGGCGTAGGCGTAGCCGACGATCTCTCCGCCGCGCACGGCGACCAGATACGGATAGCGCCGGAGTGTGGCGCGCATGCGTGCGGCGAATTCTTCGACATCCGGCACGGTGCACTCAAACGTGATGGCCGTCTTCTCCACGTAGGGTGCATAGATCGCGCGCAGCGCGGGCGCGTCGCTCAGACTCGCGGGGCGCAGATGCAAGGTGTTCGCGTCCATACCTTTCTCACTTTCCGCTGTCGCCGTAGTTTGCGAGCACGCGCGCGGACGGGTCGTTCACATCGCAGCCGGCCCATGCCTTGTTCGGCATCCAGAAGCCGGACACCATGCGCGCCTGATCGAGATAGTACCGCTCGAAGAGCTCACGATAGAGCAGCGACTCCTTGGTGAACGGCTGCGCGAAATCATACTTCCGGCGCAGGATGTCGAAGGCGATGTCCGTATATGTCTCCTCGGCGTAGGCCTTGAGGTCATCGACCATCGAGTGGCCGACCGCATCACTGAAGGCCGCCTTCTCGCGCATAAGGATGTCATGCGGCAGCCAGTCGCCCTCAAAGGCATGGCGCAGCAGGTACTTGCCCTTGCCGTAGACGTTGCACTTCTTGGCGGGATCGATGGACATGACATATTGCACGAAGTCCAGATCGCCGAACGGCACACGCGCCTCGAGACTGTTGACGGAGATGCAGCGGTCGGCGCGCAGCACGTCATACATATGCAGCTCGCGGATACGCTTGGCCGACTCCTCCTGAAATGCCGCAGGGCTTGGCGCGAAGTCCGTATACTTGTAGCCGAAGAGCTCGTCAGAGATCTCGCCCGTGAGCAGCACACGCAGGTCGGTCTGCTCATGGATGGCCTTGCAGACGAGGTACATGCCGATGCTCGCGCGGATGGTCGTGATGTCATACGTGCCGAGCAGCGCCACGACCTCCGGCAGCGCCTGGAGTACATCCTCGCGCGTGATGATAACCTCGGTGTGGTCGGCGTGCAGATACTCCGCCACCTCGCGGGCATATTTCAGGTCGATGGCGTCGCTGCGCATGCCGATGGCAAATGTGCGGATGGGCTTTTTGAGCAGCTTTGCCGAGATTGCGCACACGAGGCTGCTGTCCAGGCCGCCGGAGAGCAGGAAGCCGAGCGGTGCGTCGGCATCGAGGCGCTTCTGCACGCCGGCGATGAGCTTTTCGCGGATGTTCGTGCAGACGGTCTCCAGATCATCCTCACAGACGGCATCGACGTGCGTCATGTCGCGGTAGCAGGTGAACTTACCGTCGGCATAATAGTGGCCGGGTGGAAACGGCATCACATCGTGCACGAGACCGACAAGGTTTTTGGCCTCGCTGGCGAAGATGACCGCGCCCTCGGCGTCATAGCCGTAGTACAGCGGGCGGATGCCGATCGGATCGCGCGCCGCGACAAGACCGCCGCGCTTGGCGTCATAGATGATCATGGCAAACTCTGCGTCGAGACCGCGGAACATGTCCAGCCCCTCGCGTTCGTAGAGCGGAAGCAGGATCTCACAGTCGGATTCGCTCTCGAATGTCTCGCCCTCGGCGATCAGCCGCTCACGGATGGGACGAAAGCCATAGATCTCGCCGTTGCACACGAGCGCGCTGCCATCACGCGTGAATGGCTGCATGCCCTCCGGGTGCAGGCCCATGATGGCCAGACGGTGGAAGCCGAGCGTCGCCGCGCCGATATGGAGCATGCGCGTGTCGTCCGGGCCGCGGGAAATGGTCTTGTCAAAGCCGGTGCGCAGCGCCGGCGCGGAGATGGACGAGCCGAGATAACCGATGATGGAACACATGATTTTTTCCTCCTGAATACATCAAAAAATACGCAGCTACCATCCGACAATAGGACGAGTAGCTGCGTATCGTGGTGCCACCTATTTTACTTCTCACGGGTTCAAACAAACCGCACCGGGATAACGTCCGGCTTTGACGGCGCACCTACTGAGGCTCTCGCCCGTTCAGCTTGCAGCTCGGGAGTGTTCTTCACACAGGCTCTGTTATGCGGCTCGCACCGTCCCGCACTCGCTGGGAATGATCGCCCGTGCTACTTTTCTCCGTCAATGCTTTTGACAGAAGTATGAAAATGAAAGAAGAGAGAAAAAGAAAGAGAAAGCGTTTTTTACCGCACGCTGAACAGCAGGTCGCCGTAGGACGGCACCGGCCACTTGTCAGACGGCGTCATGGTCTCGAGCTGGTCGATCGTAATGCGCAGCTCCGCCATGGCGGAAAAGACCTTGTCGCGGTAGTAGTTGGCCAGCGCCTGACTGCCCTCAACGGTCTTGGCGCCCATGAGCGCCTCGTCGAGGCTGCGCACCTTGCGGTACGCATCGCCCAGCAGCGCAGACATCTCGGGGATGATGCTCTCCTCGTACGAGCAGTCGGCCGTGACGGACGCGGCGTGGATGGCCGCGGCAGTCTCGGACAGCTCGCGCAGGTAGCTGCTGACGGCGGGCATGATGTCGCGCCGCGCCATCTCAAGCATGGTCAGCGCCTCGATGTTGAGGATCTTGCTGTAGTTTTCGAGGTGGATCTCATAGCGTGCCTCCATCTCGGTGCGGGTATAGACGCGGTGCTTGGTAAAGAGCGCCACGTTCTTGTCGGCAAGGTAATACGGCAGCGCTTCGGGCGTCGTGCGCAGGTTCAGTAGACCGCGGCGCTCCGCCTCTGCGATCCATGCCTCGTCATAACCGTTGCCCTTGAAGAGGATGCGCTTGTGCTTGATGAGCACGCTGCGGATGAGCGCCTGCAGATCGGTCTCAAAGTCCTTGCTGCCCTCGAGCGCATCAGCAAACTGCTCAAGGCTCTCGGCAACGGCCGTGTTGAGCACGACGTTGATGCCGGAAATCGAGGCCGAGGAGCCCGGCATACGGAACTCGAATTTATTGCCGGTAAAGGCGAAGGGCGAGGTGCGGTTGCGGTCGGTCGCGTCCTTGGGGAAGCGCGGCAGCGCGTGCACGCCGATCTTCATCAGCTGTCTTTCCTTGCCGCAGTAGGCCGTCTCGTCAATAATCGCGTTGAGGATCTCCTCGATCTCGTCGCCGACGTACATCGAAACGATCGCCGGAGGCGCCTCGTTCGCGCCGAGGCGGTGATCGTTTGCGGCCGACGCCACGCTGATGCGCAGCATATCCTGATAGTCATCCACGGCCTGAATGACCGCACACAGGAACAGCAGGAACTGCGCGTTTTCCGCCGGTGTCTCGCCGGGCTCAAGCAGGTTCATGCCGGTGTTCGTGACCAGCGACCAGTTATTGTGCTTGCCAGAGCCGTTGACGCCGGCAAACGGCTTTTCATGCAGCAGGCAGACCATGCCGTGGCGCGAGGCCACCTTCTGCATGATCTCCATCGTCAGCTGGTTCTGGTCAGCGGCGATGTTGCCGGTCGTAAACACGGGCGCGAGCTCGTGCTGCGCGGGCGCGACCTCGTTGTGCTCGGTCTTGGCATAGACACCGAGCTTCCAGAGCTCCTCATCGAGATCCTTCATGAATGCCGCAACGCGCGGCTTGATGCTGCCGAAGTAGTGGTCATCGAGCTCCTGTCCCTTCGGCGGCTTTGCACCAAAGAGCGTGCGCCCGGTATAGATCAGATCCTTGCGGCGGTTATAGACATCTTTGTCCACGAGGAAATACTCCTGCTCCGGGCCGACCGTCGTGCGGACGGCCTTGACCTCGTCATGCCCGAACAGC
>ENA-UEQY01001642-UEQY01001642.1-human-gut-metagenome-genome-assembly--contig:-NODE-1642-length-13078-cov-6.306746_pt1 | contig 13078 bp, 9 predicted proteins | sample MGYA00242949_ERZ507949 | MGnify/ENA primary metagenome ERZ507949 (study PRJEB26167, sample SAMN06115403) | human gut metagenome | host: Homo sapiens | place: China:Jiangsu | collected 2016-07-06... | reverse complement strand
GTATCGAAGATGGTCGGATCGTCTCCCAGAACTAACGGGAGGTGGCTACGATGAATGTCAAAAACAGAAAATGTATTTGGAAATTAAGCTGGCGTTCTTTATGGGCATCCCGTAAGCGTAATATCATTGCAATCATTGCCATTGCGCTGACAACACTGCTATTTACCTCTCTGTTTACCATAATAATGTCCATAAATTCCAGCTATGAGAATTACACCTTCCGTCAGGTGGGTGGGTACTGTCATGGAACCTTTAAGGAAGTGACAGAAAAACAGATTCAAAAGATTGCCGCCCATTCAAATATAAAGGAAATCGGCAAGCGCATCAGTACCGGCTATATAGACAGCGGTGCATTTGCCAAAGTACCTGCCGAAGTCAGTTTTATGGATGCCAACTGCACCAAATGGAGCTTTGCCAAACCTACCACCGGACACATGCCTCAGAGCGGCAAAGAAATCGCCATGGACACAAATGCCTTGAAACTTCTGGGTATTGAGCCGAAGTTAGGAGCAGAAATTGAACTTACTTATACGGTTGGTGCTTTATCCCAAATGCCTTATGAGAAAACAGATACATTTACTCTGACGGGATGGTGGGAATATGATGATATAAGTCCTGTTCACTATATCAATATCAGTGAAGAATACGCAAAAGAAATAGAATCGGAAGCTGTGTCCAATGGACTGGAACCGTTCCGTATTGATTTGAATGTGATGCTGGCATCCAGCATGAACATCCGTGCTCAGATGGAGCAGGTGGATCTGGACTTAGGGTATGCTTGGGATGAAACAGGTGAAGGGGAACTTGTACGCATCGGTGTAAACTGGGGCTACACTTCTTCACAGCTTGGCGAAAGCATAGATGCATCCATACTAATTGCGATTGTCGCTTTCCTTACGTTGGTAATCTTCACAGGTTATCTGATTATCTACAACATATTTCAGATTTCCGTTACCGGAGATATTCGATTCTATGGTTTGCTGAAAACCATTGGTGTCACACCCCGGCAGTTGCGACGCATCATACGCCAACAGGCACTATTTCTGTGCGTTGTAGGCATTCCGATTGGATTGCTGTTGGGATATGGTTTCGGTGCATCTCTGACGCCAGTCGTAATGGCACGAACCACTTTTGGTGTCGGCGTTTCCACCGTCAGCACTTCACCGTTGATTTTCTTTGCGTCTGCTCTGTTTGCGCTAATTACAGTTTTGCTGTCCTGTTCCCGTCCGGGTAAGATCGCTGCAAAAGTTTCTCCAGTAGAAGCAACAAAGTACACTGAAATTGTAAGGAGCAAAAAGAAACACTGTACTACCCATGGCGCAAAAGTACATCAAATGGCTTTTGCTAATTTGGGGCGAAATAAAAGAAAGACTATCCTTGTGGTTATCTCTCTTTCGCTTTCCGTGGTGCTTCTCAATATTCTGGTCACTTTTACCGGGGGCTTTGATATGGAAAAGTATCTTGCAAAGCAGACCTGTGCGGACTTTATTGTAAGCTCTACGGACTATTTTCGTTATAGTCGCTCTGGCAGCTTTATCTCTCAGGAACAAATTGAGCAAATTGAAACCAATATTTCTCCGTCCCTTTCTGGGTGTGGTTACAAGCTGACGGGCTATAAGCCATATGGCTGGATGAGTGAGGAACGCTGGCTACAGGACATGATGCACTATACATCCGAGGAAAATGCAAAAGCCCTCTTGGAACAGCAAAATCGTCGTGATGATCTTGTGAGCCAGCGTGCATTGATCGAAGGTTTGGATGAATCTCTGTTTGAGAAACTAACTGTGGTTGAGGGCGACATATCCCCTATGTTCCAAGAGGATTCAAAAGCAATCGCTGTAGTAGTCCTTACAGATGATTATGGCAACGTAAGTAATCTTGATTTTTACCCGCCTGTAGGTTCTATTCAGACCATAACCTATATTGATGACGGGCATGATATTGACAGCCGTACCGGAAACCTTTGCGATGAAAACACGCCATCGAAATATATACAGTTTCAGATTTCAGAAAGCCATGATGTAGAATATACAGTATGTGCTTATGTCACAGTGCCACACTCTATGAGTTTCCGCTATTATACAACAGGCTACAGTTTTGTGCTTCCTATCGAAAAGCTAAATAATGACAGCCAGCATGAGAGTATCCCGATGTTTTATCTGTTCGATACTCCTGATGATAAGGCAGAAGCATCTGCGGAGAATTATCTTACTGATTTGACTGCGAATGACTTGTCCGAATTGATGTATGAAAGCAAAGCAACACTCCGAGCCGAATTTGAAGACTTTCAGAATATGTTTCTGCTGTTGGGCGGATTGCTCTGTGCCATCATTGGACTTGTGGGTGTTCTAAATTTCTCCAACGCCATGATGACCGGTATCCTTTCCCGCCGCCGTGAATTTGCTGTGCTTCAGGCTGTAGGAATGACGAACCGGCAGCTCAAAACCATGCTGATCTACGAGGGGTTGTTTTACGCAATGTCTTCCGTAGCGGCAGCCTTTATTCTGTCGCTGTTGGTGGAACCTCTTGCAGGAAAAATGCTGGGCAGTATGTTCTGGTTCTTCGAGTATCGGTTCACCATTCTGCCTGTCCTGCTGACAATTCCGGTATTTCTTCTGCTGGGGTGGCTGATCCCCTGCATGATGTATAATAACGCAGCGAAATGCAGCGTTGTAGAGCAATTAAGGGATGCTCAATAACTGTTAAGCAAAAAACGGTCCTCTGCCAATGAAAAGGCAGAGGGCTGAGTTTTAATCTAAGGTTTTACATTCAGTTACAGTTTTTAGATAATTTCGGGATCACCGTTCAATATCAAGTCTGCATATCCAATCGGATCATTGTAGATCAGATAGTCCAATTCTGACCTCTGATACATATTGTCGGCGACCCCATTCTCCACGGCGATGGTATCAATGGCAATCATGCTGCCATCTAAGAATTTCAGTTCCACACAGGCATTATCCATGTTGAACTCACAAGAAATCAATCTATCCATTAGAAACCTCCATTCTATGGGATGTTAGATCATCCCAAAATATTTGAATGCTTCTCGGATTGCTTTCTCTTTTTCCGGCGGACACTGTGGCTGTCTGGCAGTCTCCGCTCCCGCTCCGGTCGGCGCAGAACAGAGGTCCACCGAACCTCTTGTGCCCTCGGACTTCGGCAGATTATAGTTCTTACCGACCCCAATCCCACATTTCCGCTTAATTTATGAGATATACAGGTTGGATACCTTTAACCCGCTATGCTCCAGCACATAGTCCTTGATCTGGGTGTAGGTTGCCCCATCCTGAAATTCGGACATATCCATATCTTCCAAAGAGAACTCAACCCGAATCTTTTTCGAGTCGACCTCACCCTTGGAAAGCAAGACAACCGTCTCCACTATGCCATTACTGTCTCTTTGAAACACAGATATCCTCCAGATTCTGCGCGCCCTCCGGTCCGATGGGTCTGCCGCCCGTGGTGATGCCCCATCCTGCACGGATCCTGATAATATCGTCGATCTGTCCCTGGGACAACAACGTCTTTTTCCCTAGGATGAAGTTGTTCATCATCAGGATCTTCGCATAATATTCCGTGGTCTCCATGCGGTAATATGCCTGCATGAGATTGTCTCCCCAGGTCAGCGCACCGTGGTTTGCTAACAGTACTGCATTGTATTCCCGACAATAGGGAGCTACCGCTTCCGGCACTTCCTCTGTGCCCGGTAGCGCAAAATGCACTAACGGCACACAGCCTAAGGACAGAACTCCTTCCATCAGCACCGGTTCTTCCAGGCTGATGCCCGCGCAGGCAAACGCCGTTGCTGTAAGGGGATGTGCATGGACCACGCCCTGTACCTTCGGGTTCTCTTTGAATACTCTGAGGTGCATCTTGATCTCGCTGGAAGGCTTGTGCGTTCCCTCCAACACATTCCCGTCCAGATCCAGTTTTACCAGCATGTCCTCTGTCATAAATCCCTTAGAAACTCCCGTAGGTGTTGCCCAGATTCCATTGTCCCCTACTTTACAGGAGATATTCCCGTCGTTCGCTGCCACAAAGCCGCCCTGATACATTCTGCGGCCTACCTCTAAGATCATCTGTTTTGCCTGTGCATCTGATATATATTCCATACTAATCTCCATTCCGCAGACGATTCCTTCCGTCGGAGGAATCCTCCTTTTCCGTTCCGGCATGCAATAATATATTACCTTATTGCCCTTCTCCTTGTCCAGCTGATATTCCCAATAATCTTTTATGCATGCTTCCTAAACATATTCTTTCGTAACTAATTATCTTTCCCTAGGTATTGTACCAAGTCGCTGGTGCGACAGCCAGCCCTAAGTACATCAAACTACCACTTTTTTACCTGTCAATACTGCATTATATCTTTAATCTCACCTTCCTTTAATTGCAGTCTTTTTTCGGTCTCCTTATATTTCACCACAGTATCCACATCCGAATATGCAGTAAAAACGGCACCAGTGATTCTTCCGTCTTTCCAGCTCATGGAAAGTTCCAGATTTCCTATCAGATGCATTCCCCGTACGGCGCCGGTCTTCCATGCAGCCGGCAATGCAGGGAGAAGCAGGATTCTCTCCTCATTGCTCTGAACCAGCATCCCATTCATGGCAGCGCAGATCCCAAAATTGCCGTCAATCTGGAATGGAGGATGTTTGTCCAACAGATTAGGATAGGTCGAGACCTCCAACATCTTCCGGATGTTGTCATATGCTGCTTCAGCGTTCCACAGGCTGACATAGTGATTCGTGATCCATGCCCTACTCCATCCGGTATGTCCGCCGCCGTGGGACAGGCGGTATTCCAGGGTCTTGCGGCAAGCCTCAGCCAGTTCAGGGGTGCCGTCTGCAGTAATCTCTCCGGCGGGGTACAGCCCATACAGATGGGAAATATGGCGGTGTCCGGGTTCTGTTTCCTCGTATTCCTCCATCCATTCCATCAGGCGTCCGTCACTGCCGATCCTGTTGGGCGGCAGTCTGTCGTACATTTTGCGGATTGTTCCCATCAGTTCCTTTATGTCACCGGCTTCCGGAATCTCACAGGCTTCCGGTACCTGTTCTCCCAGTTCCTTCCAGGCTCCCAAGCATCCTTTGAACAGATCCCTCAGAATCTGATTGTCCATGGTTGCACCGATACAGCAGCATCCTTTTTGTCCATTCGGCAGAATATATGTATTCTCCGGTGAAACAGAAGGATTTGTCACCAGATATCCGTCTTTTTCTTCCAGATAATCCACAAAGAATAGTGCTGCCTCTGCCATGACAGGGAAAGCTTCCCGTAAAAATACCAGATTCTTTGTATAGCGGTAATGCATCCATAGGTGCGTACACAGCCATGCTGCTCCCATCACCCAATAAGTCCCGGGATACCATGTATCCTGTGGTGCGGTATCTCCATGAATATCCGTATTGTGATGCGCCACAAATCCCCGGCACCCATACATTTCTCTGGCGGTATATCTGCCGTTCTTCTGCACCTTTTTTAACAATTCAAATAAGGGAATATGACACTCTGACAGATTGCAGTTTTCCACATGCCAGTAGTTCATCTCTGTATTGATATTGATGGTATACTTACTGTCCCATGCTGGGAAAAATTCACAATTCCAAAGTCCCTGCAGTGTGGTCGGCAACCCTCCCTCCCTGCTGGCAGCAATCGTAAGATAGCGTCCATAATCATAGAGCAGCTTCATCAATCCCACGTCTTCTGTCTGTTCTGCATGCTCCTGCTTCCCTTTCCGAAGTCTCTCAAGGCGCAGATCCGTAGGCAGATTCTCGTACCGCTCTGCGCCTTCTACTTCAAACACAAAACGGTCATATAAAGATTTATGATCTGCCACATGCTCTGCTTTAAGGGTATCATAAGACAGAAGCATCGCCGCCTTCAGGCGCTGATCCATTTTCTCTGCCAGAAGTGCCTGCATTGCCATCTGGTATAGGAACTCTGTTCTTGCAGAGCCAGTCAATTCTTCATCCAGCCCCACAGGCAGTTCCCTACCAGCTTTCAGATACGCCTCCGCATACCGATCCTTTTCTGGTATACTGTAGTGATAAGTGGAATCTGCAGTAAACCACAGCACCACTTCCTCTGCTCCTTCTGCCTTCAGACATTCCCCCTGGGTCAAAATCCGTCCGCCAGTAGACACAGCACGCAGTTCCATGGCAAATTCATATCCGCCTCTTCCCAGATTGCCATAAAGTCTTATGCCATTCTCTCCAACCTTACAAGTTCCGTCAAACCAGCTTTCTCTTCGAAGCTTCGCTAAAAAATTCACTTTCCCCTTGCCCCTTGTGCGGAAGCGCATCACCAGACAGTCCGCCGGGTGAGAGGCAAATATTTCCCTCTCATATATACTGTCACCAACAGCGAACTCTGTCCGGCAGATTGCCGTTTCCAGATCCAGACATCTCTCATAATGTTTTGTTCCTTCACAGAGGATCATATCCCGCAGTTTACCGCTTTTCCGTTCTCTGCCGCCTTCGATTCCATCAAAGAAAAATTGTACATCCCCAAGTGTCTGATAAGGATGCATTCCTTCCGGGCAGGCCGATAATGCGGTCTCCATCAGATGCTCAGCCTCCGGAATTCTGCCGTCCCGAAGGAGCTGTCGTATCTTCGGCAGATTTTCTTTTGCATCGGGATTGTGACGGTTTACAGGTCCACCCAACCAGATGCTCTCTTCATTTACCTGGAGCCGTTCTCTGTCCGTACCTCCGTAGACCATGGCACCGATTCTGCCATTTCCTATAGGAAGAGCTTCTTCCCATTCCGATGCCGGATGATCATACCATAACCTACTCATGCCATTTCTCCTTTTTCCTGTTATTATATATTTTTTTGCACACATTTCCCTGATCCTGACTGTATTCTAACATGTTTTTCTTAACAGCAAAAGCATCCGCTTATCGCCGATGCTTTTGCTCCTGTTCTTATCAGCTGCCTTATTCTGTTACCACACCTTTTTGTAACATAATATTGGCATATAGTGCACTCTCTCCGGTTGCAATAATGGCATAGACCTTTTTTGCCTCCTCATAGAAGGCAAAGCGCTCGATCTGTCCAATGGCACTGCCACCTCGGGAATCGTGTTTTGCGATGATTTTTTCATAATTCTCCCAGATCGGCGTCTCCACCGGATCCCCAGGCATCACCTCCATCAGATTCAACGGATGCTCCACATAACTATCCAATGGAAACACCTGCAAAATGGCATCCAGAATCTCAGTCGTGCCATGTCCATCCATCCGAATCACGATTGCATCCTTCCCCATGGACTCAGCCGGAAAATTACCGTCTGCGATAACCAGTCTGTCACTGTGTCCCATTTCACAAAGTACCTTTAATAACTCGGGAGATAATATCTTCGGAATTCCTTTTAACATGCGCTTACCCCTTTCATGACGTGATTTCTCCGTCCACATCCCATAGATCCTGCCAGTCGGTTGCTCCGGGCCACAGAAATACCTGACCTTTGATCAGGCGGCAATTCTTGTCTGCTTTCCGGATCATCTCCATCTCTTCCACTGTCAAGGGATCTTCTGTGATGCATTTTAGATTATCCACATATTGATATTCCTTTACTGAAAAAGGAATCGGAATCTGTCCTCTCTGTACCGCCCACTTTAGGCAGATCATAGCAGGATGTACGTGATGATGCTCTGCAATCTCCATAATCTCCGGCATCCGGGTATCTGAAATATCCTCTGCCGTCCGGTCTCTCTCCGGTCTGGAGGGCGATCCGATGGGACAATAACCGATGGGTTGAATCCCCTGTGACAGTGCATAGTCATACAATTGCGGCTGCTGAAATCCGGGATGCAATTCCATCTCTAAGAACATCGGCTGAATCCTACACAACGGCAATACTGCCCGAAGTTTCGGTACTGTCATATTAGACATACCAATGTATTTTACCCTGCCTTCTTCCACCAGTGCCTCACACTGTCTCCAGGTATTCAGAAATTCCGTCACAGAAAACGGTCTGGAATCCGGATTACGGGAATCTCCGTCACAGCCGGGAGCATGATAATTGGGAAAAGGCCAGTGCACCAGATACAGATCCAGATAAGATACCCGCAGATCCTTCAGGCTCTTCTCACAGGACTCCTTCACTCTATTGTGCATATCATTCCATACTTTAGAGGTGATAAACAAATCCGCTCGATCCACGATTCCTTCTTTCAGGACACGCTCAATGCTCTCTCCGATACGATTCTCATTCTGGTATACGGAAGCACAGTCGATCATACGATATCCTGCCCGGATGCCGCCATATACAGCTTCTGCAATCTGATCGCTGTTATATTTATCGGATCCGAAGGTTCCGAGTCCGATTGCCGGTACCTTAAATCCGTCCACCAGAGTCCGCTTTGGGATCCGGCTCTGTTCTATGATTTCTGCCATATGATAACCTTTCTTCCCTTAGTCTTCGGGAAATACCACTGCCACCTTGCCACAGTTTCCACTTGCCATCAGTCTGTAAGCTTCCCCTGCCTGCTCCAGAGGGAATTCGTCCGTGATCAGATCTTCCGGATGAATTCCCCAACGCACCAGTCTTTCTACCAGTTCTTCCATTCTCCACAGCGAGGTTACCCAGCTGCCGTAGATTGTCTTCTGACCATGAATAATGTCCGGACTGGGGTTAAAAGTACAGGTGCCTCCCTCTCCCACGAATGCGATCCTGCCCCATTCTCTGGTAGCACGGATTGCCAGCTGTCTTCCTGGATCACTGGCGCTGGCATCGAACGCTCTCTCCACACCATTGCCGTTTGTTACTTTCATGATCTGATCATAAGCCTCATCCGGTGCAAATACATAATCAGCCAGTCCCATCTTCTTCGCCAGTTCAATACGGTACGGATTCGTCTCCACGCCGATGAGCATATTGGCTCCCAGTGCTTTTGCCAACATCAGTGTTGCCAGACCGACAGGTCCCAGACCGGTTACCAATACTGCATCATTGCCGCTGACACCTACCTTTTCGATAGCCTCATATACGGTACCGAAACCACAGGCCACCTGTGCTCCATCCTTGTAGGTCAGCTCATCTGGCAATGCGATCAGATCCTTCTCATCTGCCAGAATATACTGTGCCATGCCACCGTTTCTCTGCCATCCGTATGCCTGACGGAATTTACTCTTGCAGGAAATATAGTAGCCTCTTCTGCAATCGTTACATACACCACATCCGGAAATGTGATAAATAATAACACGGTCGCCCTTCTTGAATCTCTTCAAACCTTCGCCTTCCTCTACGATCAGACCACAAGGTTCATGACCTGCCACAGTTCCGGGAATATAGCCTTCCGGACCTTTTCCCACATGTTCTCTGTAGATGCAGCGGATATCACTGCCGCAGATAGTTGTAGCCATTGCCTTGACCACAACCTGTCCATGTCCCGGCTTCGGCATTTCGAATTCTCTAAGTTCTACTGTGCTGTTGCCCGGAAGAATTGCTCCCATCATCTTTTTCTGTTTCATTTCCTGTCTGTCCATCTGTTAACCTCCTTAAAAATAAAATGTTATATGTTCTTCTGTCATATTTTCTCCCTGTGTGGGTTGCTGTGATACATCCATTCTAATCCCACAAATATACGATTAATAGACATATTTGCGACATACGTTGTGTATTTTTGTCGTGTTATCGCACTTTTTTAATTGACTTTTTTCTTTACCGTTGCTACACTTAATATCATCGGATAGGTCACGGTAAATCCGGACAGCAGGAGGCTCCATGAATCAGACAACGAACAATACCATCTATGGTCTCGATGTGAAAACCACTATCGACAACACAACTTTTCTAATTCTGAATATTGCTTTCGAACACTTTTTCAAGCCACTGCCACGCCACAGCCACGGTAACAACAGCTATGAACTGCACTACATCCCTAATGGGCTCGGACAGGCAGTCATTGATGGCAGTTCTTATGAGCTTACGCCTGGCACACTATATATGACAGGCCCCCATGTGGAGCACGAGCAGATTCCAAGCCCTATGGATCCCATGACAGAATATTCTATCTATTTTCAGTTGCAGGAAGAAGATGCTCTCCTCGTTTTTTCCGGCAGCACTGCGGACAAATTTCTGAAAAAAAGATTCTGGATTGGTCCGGATACCCAGAATCTTGGTGTACTGATGGAGCAGCTCTTCTATTCAGGTAGAGGCTCTGTTACAACAGTGTCTTGTAAAAGTTGTCCGCAATTACGAGGGAAACCGTTTCTCTAAACAGCACTTTGCTCCCTCCAATCTCATTGACGGTAAGACCCTGATCATCGAACGGGCCTTTCTCTATCATTACGAGACCATCACTCTGGAAAACCTGGCAAAAACTCTTGGGTTAAGTGTCCGCCAGACGGAACGGTTCCTGAAAAAATATTACGGCAAGACCTTTCAGCAGAAAAAACAAGAAGCCCGAATGTCTGCGGCAAAAATCTATCTGACAGACAAACGCCTGAGCATCACGCAGATTGCGGAGAAACTGAATTACTCCACATCCCAACATTTCACCCAGGCGTTTCGACAGCATTACGGCATCACTGCCAATAAATACCGCAGGCAGCTCCAGGATCCGATGGATTAAATCCTGATCCTGCGCAGTTCTCCCTGTTTTAGATAATAACATGCATCGTATTGCAACACCGGGCAGGAAATTCTGACCTCCTGATCCTCATAAGATTCCAGTTCTGCTTCCAGTATCTTCTTCTCCAGATTCCATGCCAGCTTCCGGATGCAGATTCTTGTTCTGGCCATCAGACCATCCACACTGCCCTGCTTCCACTCCTCCGGAAGTGCCGGCAGGAATTCGATCTCTCCCCGTTCGGAATACACCAGTGCTTCATGTATGATTCCTTGCAATCCCAGAATCGTATCCGTGCAATAGACCCCTCTGCAGCGATCCGTATTATGATCCGTCAGCAGGCTGCTGTAAAAAATATCACTTTGCACCAGCAGGCGCAAGATTTCTCCCAGGCTCCTGCCATCCTTCAGTCTGGCAGCCACCAGTCCCTTGTGGATCCAACCATGAGAGGCAGTATCATCTTTTCCGGCATTCCCGACATTCCGGTTCCTGATGGCCTGCCTGCAGCTTTCCGCAAGTCCCACATTATGCTGTGCCTCTACTCCGGGCCATGCGCAATAGAGATGGCTGATATGGCGGTGCTCATGATTGTCATGCATCTGTGGCAGTGACCATTCCTTTAATCCACCGGTCTCATCCATCTGGTATTCGGGCAGCTTTGCGGCAAGCTCCCTGCTGGCTGTCAGCCACTCTCCCGACCGTTCATCGCAGATCCTCTCTTCCAGTTCCCGGATCATGCGTAATACATCTGACGCCGCCGCAATGTCCATGGCCGCATTGGCAGTGATCGTACTGGAATAGCCGTTTGGATGATTCTCCGGAGAATAAGAGGGAATGATCAGGTATTTTTCTCCCTCCTCCAGAGCTGTCTTTCCTTTCTTATAATGAGGCTGTCCCTCTCTGTCGGTATAATATTCCGGGGTACACAACTGCTCCCAGAAATGAAACGTCTTCCACAGCAGGGGGCGCAGAATCTCCTGTTCCAGATCCAGGCTTTGTTTTCCGCAGACTTTGGCCAGATCCTCTGGCAGTGGGATCTGCCGGTTACCAAAACACTGCCAGTACTCAAAGATCGGCACCATCAGCCAGGAAGCCCCGGCATTCCAGTACTGGAAAGGATAGTCAATATCATACTCTACCATAATTGCCCGATTACCGTCGGTATTCACCGGTGCCAGCAGGGCATCCCACATGCCGTAAACAGCTTTTGCATTCTCCTTCCAGTCCCCGATCTGGCGGAGGATAAAATACATATATCCCCAGGCCGCTTTTTCCATGTGCCCGGTATTCATACCAGAGACCTGAATATTCACATTGGCATCCATCGTATAGGCTCCGCTCCAGCCGGGATTCCATTCCCCTGTCCACAGTCCGCACAGCCTCGGTGCAGAATATCCGGCGCAGGCAGCCTGCACATATCTGCCTGTCTGGTAGATCCGTTCCATCAGTTTCTGCAACATCTGCGGCGTATTTTTCTGCCGCTGTAACAGTTCCGTATTGGTCTCCTTTTCTACGCCTTCCTCTCCGGAATCCGCTGTCTGTTCTCCCAGATGAAAACTTACTGTACCATAGGTCTCCCTCTGCTGTTCCTTCTGCAGTGCCAGCGCTCTCTCATAATTCCAGCTGCCTTCTTTTGTACGGTATTTCGCCACTGCGCTCTTCAGGTCTGCCAACACCGCATCGATGGTTTCCTGTGCTTTCACCCCCGGAAAATCTTCCATTTCTCCCATTTCAACCTGGGCAGCCGTCTTCGCCAGGATCCAGACTGCCTTTGCTCCCCGGATGTGGATTTCTTTGCTGCCTTCCGTCTGTTCCACATTTCTGCTTCCTCCTGTATGTAGAATCCGTACCATGGTCACATACCCCTTATCCTGCAGCTCGCTTTCCACAAATACCGGATAATGCGCTGCCTGTCCGAGATAAGTGCCCGCCTTGTCATAGACCAGTTCATATTTCATATTTACTTCCGGTCCGGTTCCCCACTTTTTTACTCCGAATTTTGGCAGCGTCTCCGGCGGATCTATGGAAAGTATCAGTTCGGGAAGTGTCTCCTTTCCGCCTGCCAGATACTGTGTCACAACGCAGTCCTCTCTGGAGACAAATGTATGCCGACTGAAGTCCCCGGTCTTATCCCGATAGTCCATAATGACCTCCCCGGTCTCTCCTACCATCCGGCGGCTGTATGCTTCGAGCTCCTGCTGTGGTGTCGTGATCCGAAGCTGCATCCCCGGATGGTAGGCATACAGGTAAGTTCTTTTTCTGCCGTGTACATTCCAGGTAGCATCCATATGCAGCACTGCCTGTCTGGCCTCCTGCAGCTCACTTCTCACTTCCGGCGGAGTCATTCTGGGTTCTTCTGTCGGCATCAGCAGTTCTATATTCTGATAGGTCAGTACCTCTTCATAGGGATCACAGGAACAGATCACTCCGCTGTATCCATTGCCTGCCACCAGTCTCTCCTGCCAGATTTCACCGGTTTTCAATTTTATTTTCCT
>ENA-UEQY01001635-UEQY01001635.1-human-gut-metagenome-genome-assembly--contig:-NODE-1635-length-13105-cov-6.547667_pt1 | contig 13105 bp, 10 predicted proteins | sample MGYA00242949_ERZ507949 | MGnify/ENA primary metagenome ERZ507949 (study PRJEB26167, sample SAMN06115403) | human gut metagenome | host: Homo sapiens | place: China:Jiangsu | collected 2016-07-06... | reverse complement strand
ATGATGTCTTTGGTTTCGTTGAGCGTGCAGGCATCAAGTGTGGAATCTCCCAAGTGTGAATATGTGAATCCATCGGTTAATGCCGGTTTGCCGGATATTCAGTCTATCACTTTGGAAACGGCTCTGGCTGATTGTGTTGTACTAACCATGCCACAGACTATATTCTTGGTTGCAAATAACCCGGCTATGATGTGTTCGATAAAAGAGGAAGCGGCTATTCAAGGGATACGAATTAATGTTCCCAAATGCCCGTTCAGATACATCTATAAATCAAAGTATTGCACGCATTATAGCTATACTGCATATTGTAAACTGATTACACCATATTGAATGATAACAGTCATGAGTAACAAGGAGTTTGTATTAAGCGTATTTGATAAGAATACCCCGTCTAATCTTGTAGTTGAAAATATACTTTCAAGAACGGGATTGGATGGCGAAGAACCTTTTGCCGAGGAAAATAGGGCAAGATTAGAGGTCGCTTGTGCCAAGCAAATTCCGTGGATGATACAAAATCCATCTTCGGTCAGCGAAAGCGGATTTTCTGTGTCTTGGTCTAATCATGTTGATAGCCTAATGAAATTGTACTCATGGCTGTGTAAACAGTACGGTTTGAAAGACGAACTGGGTAACAAACCTAAAGTGACTTTCTTATGATATTCGCTCCACACATATTGCAGGTAAAAGTTATCACCCCGATGGATAAGGATGAGTTTGGCAGACCTATTCCCGGAACAGGTGGTGAAAGCTGGCAGGAAGTATGCAAGTGCCGTTGTGATGATAACACTACCAAAGAGTTTTCATCTGATAACGGCTCTGTGTATCGTCCGAATTATCATGTGGTATGCGAGAAAAGAATTACTGTCAAGGCTGGCGATGAAGTACGTTGCATGGATGGTGATGGCGTAAGAGGTCAAGGCGAAGTTTATACAGTGAAGAGTACAAACTACTTTAACTACTCGGAATTATGGATGTAGATTTCGATTTTTCAGATGTCGACTCCTTTTTCGATGAAGGAGAATGGGAGGTCGAAAAGAAGATGATTGATGTAGGCGATGAAGCCGTGAAGTACGCAGAGGAACATGGGGATTATCAAGACCATACACTCACTTTGAGAACGTCCAATGATTACGATGTCGATAAAGACGGTTTGACGCTGAAAAACGAAGCGGAATACGCTTCATTCGTGGAATCTAAGGGATTTGATGTTTTAAGTAGTGCCGCTTTATATGCGGAGAAACGATTAAAAGAAGAATTTGAATGATAGTAACCACCGACATAGGAAACATCCTCTATCGGGACTGCAAGGCTTTCGGAATAGATATAGTGCCTGATGGTGAAACGCTGACGGGTGAATTGAAGTCCGAAAGAATCGTTATCCACACGAAGAAACAACAGCCGGGAAAGTATTGGAAGAAATCTTTCGCAGAAGTGAATCTATGTGTACCCAATTTAAGCGAGAATGAAGCGAACACAATCCGGCTTAACGAACTCGAAAGAAAGGCTGGCAAGCTGCTTGATGATGTAGTAAGCACCTATGACGGTACAACCTATCGTTACTCTATCGAATCAATTGGCACGGAAGCGGATACAGCTTTGAAATGCCATTACGTGAATGTGAGAATTTTATTTGAAGTAATAAATGTAAAACTATAAGATTATGATTTCAGCAGTAGGAATAAAAAGAATCTTGTTTGCCGATATTGATAAGGTAACGGCAGACATTACCCCCGAAATCGCAAAGACTTTGATTCAAGCCGCCATCAAAGCGAAAGATGAGGTTTTGAACGTACATGGGGAAACGTGGCAGATTGAGGAGACGGAAGCCTCCGTCACTGGGTACAAGAACCAATTAACGGGAAAGAATTACCGTTACGATGATGTGCCGGGAGAAGTATCGCCCGCTTTCTCTATCGGACAATATGACTGGAAGACCAAGAAAGCGTTCATGGGTGGCGATGTTATTCAGGCAACATCTAAAGATGTAGGTTGGAAGCGTGCTTTGGATAAAGTTATTATCAACAAAGCATTGTTCTGTCTGACCGATGATGATGTATGGTTCATCTTCCCAAAATGCCGTATTGTTTCCCGTGAAGCCAATACGGATAAGGCAATTGCAATCGCTGTAAAAGGCTTGGTGCAGGAACCGGGAATCGAAGGTGTTTCTTCTGAGTATAACTATGAAGAAGGGCAGATTAAAGCTTTGCAGGCATGAACTACAGTAACCATTGTACCTACTCCTTCCGATGCGACCGTAAAGCTGGACGGTGTAACGGTCAAGTCAAAGCAGGTGAATGCTGGAGCTACCGTTCACTATGAAGTGTCGAAAGTGGGGTACGTCACTCAGTCAGGAGATATTAAAACCACTCCTTCTGAAGTTGATACCACTCTTAAAAAAGAGATAACATTGGTAAAAGTACAAGAGTGATAACCGGGGGATGGATATATACCATTCCCCCTTTTAGTTTAAGAATATGAATCAAGCAGCAAAAACGGTTTCTGATGCTTTGTTAGGGCTGGATTTCATGAATGTGGAGATAGGAGGGATGGTTTATACCATTAAACCTCCTACAATTAAAATTATCTGTCGTGCCATTCATCATTTTTCCAATATCGGCATGACTGGAGATAATGTCATGGAAGCTATTAAAGAACTTCCTGAAATTACTGGAGATATGCTGAAAGGCATTTCTTGTTTCATCTGTGGCAGTGAGGAACTGGCTGATAATTTGGAGAACGGCACTTTTGAAGAAATCAAAGATGCCTTGAAAGTCTGTTTCTCTATGATGGATATTTCGGCTTTTCAGTGTGTCAGCTCGATGAGGAACGTGTCGATGCTGGCAGCAAAACCGAAACAGTAGGAAACACAACGTTCTTCGGGCAGATAGCCCATTTGATTGACACGCTGCATCTGAGTTATACAGAAGTGTTTGAGGTTATCCCTTATCGGAATTTGCTGATGATGCAACGGGATAAATTACACGCAGTATATGGTGGTCAGAAGGTGAATAGAATCAGTGGTAAGGAATTGGCTAATCGTAGGAAAAAGAAATAGATATGGCGAAATTATATTTTAAGGTAGGTAGTGACTGGGAAGAAGTTGTAAGACTTCGTAATGAAATTGCAAAATTAAAGCAGGAGTTAATGAGCATGGATGGCACGCAGTCTCCTGCTGCTTTCAAGGCTTTGAATGCCCAACTTGCTGCATCCAACCAAAGATTGGATGAGTTGGTGACTAATGCAGCCAAAGCTGGAGCAGAGATGGAAACGGGATTCAAAAGGAAAATCTTCGATGCTTCTCAGGTCGTGAATGGATTCACAGAGAAGATTCTTGCTCAAAAAGCGGTAGTTAAGGATATTGAAGCAGATGTAAAACGTCTTGGAGATGCTTATCGTATAGCATTGAAAAGGAATCCGTTATCAGCAAATGGCAAATTAGAAGAATACAATGCTGCCCGCAAAGCTCTTGATGAAGAAAAGGCGGCTTTATTTGGATTAACCCAACAACAAGCCGAAGCGCGTCTTTCCGTAAAGAAACTTCGGGATGAATACGCCCTTTACAATGATAATGCTAAGGAAATCGTAGAAAGTAACAACGGTATCGCTATTTCTTGGAAGAAAGCATTGGCGGTTATTGGTGGTGCTGGAGTATTAAAGGCATTAGGTTCTGAAATGATTCGTGTTCGTGGAGAATTTCAATCCATGCAGACTGCTATTGAGACTATGGTTGGAAAGGATGTGGCAGGACAACTGATTCCGCAAATCAAGGAGCTGGCTAAGATTTCTCCACTTACTATGTCAGATATGGTTGGAGCAGAAAAGATGATGCTTGGATTTAACATACAAGCAGAAGACACTATCAAATACTTGAAAGCCATTAGTGATATTTCTATGGGGGAATCCAGTAAGTTCAATTCGCTGACTTTGGCATTTTCACAGATGTCAGCAGCGGGTAAACTTATGGGGCAGGATTTGAATCAAATGATAAACGCTGGATTCAACCCGTTACAGATTATCTCCGAAAAGACCGCAACTTTGAAAGATGAAATGTCCAAAGGTGCTGTTTCCGCTGAAATGGTTCAACAGGCATTCATTGATGCAACTTCCGCAGGTGGTAAGTTCTATAATATGTCTGAGAATGCTTCAAAGACTATCAATGGTCAGTTGTCTATGATGCAGGATGCTTTGGATTCCGTGTTTAACGAATTGGGAACTAAGTCGGAAAGTGTTATCATGGACGGTATTCAAATGACAACTTCGTTGATTCAGAATTATGAAACAGTAGGTAAGGTCTTGGCTGGATTAGTGGTTACTTATGGTACATACCGGACCGCAGTGATGCTTGTTACTGCTGCCGAAAGTAAACATACTCTTGTGGAGATTGGACTTACCAATGCCCGTTTATTGGCACGAAAAGCGCAGTTAGCTTTAAACGCTGCAATGCTTACCAATCCTTATGTAGCTTTAACTGTCGTTATCGGTGGGCTTGCTACTACAATGTGGGCAATGTCTGACAGTACAACTGCTGCCGCCCGTGCTCAAAAAGAATATAACGGCATTAAAGATGCTGCATTTAAAAAAGAACAGGAACACAAGCTGAAAATCGAAGAATTATTGACAGCTGCTCGTGATGAGAGTTTGGCTACTCTTACTCGGCAAAAATCATTAGAAGAACTTCGTAAAGAATACCCTAAAATTTTCGAACAATACGATATTGAAAAGCTAAAGTTGGAGAATATCTTAAAGTTGAAGCAAAAAATAAACGAAGAAGATTCAAGGCGTTCTGTTCAAGGCAGGAGAGATGATTATAATGCTCTAAACCAAACGATTGCTAACCAACGGAGATATTTGCAGCTATTTGATAATCCCGATTTACGGAAGAATATGTCTGATTCCGATGCAGAAATATGGAAAATGTTTTCTGGTAATCAGTCATACGTACAGGTGCGTGAGCAAATGGAGAAAAACTCTGAACTTTTAAAAAAGTATCAGAAAGACATGTTGGATGATAATATTTCCGCTTACAAATCCAATCTTAAAAACTATTCTAAGGAGAAGCTTGAAGCGGAATTGAAACTTGCTCAATCGTCTGCATCCAAACGCAATGGTTTTGTTGTAAACGGGATGATGGTTAAAGGTGGAGATTTAGAAAGCGTTATTTCTTCAATTAATGGAGCGTTGGCTAAAAAGAAATCCCCTACTACCTACAAGCAGGATTATGAGAAAGCGAAGAAAGACTGGGATGATGCTAAGAAGAAACTTTCTGAAATAGAAAAGGATAAATCCAAGTTTACTTCAAAGCAGTATGAAGAAGCTAAGAAACGAGTAGAAACAACAGAAAAAGCCTATAAAAATTTGGGCGGTATTACCGGAAGTTCATTAACCAAACAAGATAATCAAACCGAGAAACTTCGTAAGCAGACTGATAAATATAATGCCCTCCTTGATAAGCAATCATTAGAACAGCAACGTTCTGCCGAAGATTTGCAGATGGAAGTTGATGAAGCCCGAATCAAAGCTATGGATGAAGGTTCTGCCAAGACTATCGCTGAAATGGAACTCAACTTTGAAAAGGAGATGCAGGCTATTGACCGACAAAAAAAAGATGCTTTGCGGAAGAAAGTTGAGGATGCTCGCGCTGCATGGGAAGCTAATCCGAAGAAGAAAGGCAAGTCTTTTGATGCTACCGGTATTGAACTTTCCGATAACGAACGGAAGCATTTTGATGAACTTTACAAGGCTGCCATTGCCAATAATGAAAAAGCATACAAGGATTTGACAGAGCAATATTTGTCTTATACGGATGAACGTCTTGCCATTGAAAAAAAGTTTAACGATGATATTGCTGTATTGCAGGAAGCCCGTAAGAAAGCGGAAGCCAAAGGTGATGCCAGTGAAATAGCCAAAATAGACCGAAGCGTTGAGAAGCGTACAGAAGTCAAGAATGAAGATATATTCAAACTTGATGCTGAACAATTCAAGAAAAATATGAATTGGGAACAAGTCTTTGGTAATCTTGACAAGGTTTCTACTGATACTTTGAAAAAGTTGAAAGTTAACCTTAAAGACTTTATATCATCTCAAAAGGATTTATCTCCTGAAAACCTTAAAGAACTGGTAGATGCTATCGAAAGGATTGATGATAAGGTTTCAGAACGCAATCCTTTTGAAGCTATGTCTGTTTCCTTTAAATCCCTTAAAGATGCCACTGATGCTCAACGTGAAGCGCAGGAAGCGTATAACAAAACGCTCAAAGAAGGTACAGACGAAGAAAAGAAGAATGCAAAGGCTACTCTTGAAAGCGCAAAAAACAACAAACAGAAAGCGATATCGGAAGCTACTACCGTTTTACATCATGGCGTTGATGAGATAGGTCAATATGTCGATGCCGGTAATCAAGTTATCGGTATCATGGAAACGCTTGGTACAAAAACACCTGAATGGTTGGAGGGAACAATGTCCGGGTTTGGCGAGATGTTGGATGGACTTGGAAGTATAGACCTAATGAAACCAATGTCTATTGTTACTGGTGGTTTGCAAACAATAAAAGGAGCTTTGACAAGTATCACATCATTAGGTGGGGTAATTAATTGGAGTGGAAGCAATGCAAAGGAGGTACAGGATTCCATTAATCGTCTTGCCGACCGTAACGAGACGCTACAGACTTCTATCGAATCATTGACAGATGAGATAAAGGCAAGCAAAGGAACGAAATCCGTAGCTACGTATAGAAGTGCTTATGAATACCAGAAAGAGCAGAACTCCAATTATCTGAATATCGCCCGTGAACAGGCAGGTTACCATAATTCACATAAGAGCTGGCAATACTACATGAGATGGTCTGCCGAAGACTTGAAATGGATTCAACAGAACATAAACAAGAATTTTACCGGAACTTCTTCATTATGGGAGCTGACACCTGAAGAGATGGAAAAACTCCGTAGTAATGTTGATATATGGACAAAGATGCAGAATGCCGGGAAAGGTGGTTATGGTGAACGTGTAACCGATAAACTTGATGATTATATTGAGCAGGCCGGCAAACTGGAGGAGTTGACCGATAATCTTTATGAGGGTCTGACCGGAATGTCATTCGATTCCATGTATGACAGTTTTGTAAGCAGTCTGATGGACATGGAGAAGAGTGCTGAGGATGTTGCTGATGACATATCCAAATATTTCATGCAGGCAATGCTGTCAAATGCCATCGGTGAACAGTTTAGTGACAAACTGAGAACATGGTATGACAAATTCGGTGAAGCCATGAAAGATGATGGTACGCTTGATAATAATGAGCGTAAGGAGCTGATGGATGAGTACATGGGTTATGTGGATGAAGCCATGAAGCTTCGTGATGAGCTTGCCGCAGCAACCGGATATGATAAAATTTCGCAAGAATCAACATCGCAGTCAGCTTCATCCAAAGGCTTTCAGACAATGAGTCAAGATACCGGCGAAGAGTTGAACGGGCGGTTTACAGCATTGCAGATTGCAGGAGAAGAGATAAAGAATCAGAATATTATTCAATCTCAATCACTTAATCTATTGACAGTAAAAGCAGATGCTATCCTTTCCATGAATACAGAAACGAGGAACATCGCTGATGATACGCGAGATTTGATAGCACCATCCTATCTTGAATTGGTAAAAATTTCGGAAAATAAAGGAGCTATTGTAAAACCAATCATTCAAATTCAGAAAGATATGGCAGAAGTGAAAAACAATACATCTAAATTATAAACTATGTCAGATTTATTGATAAATACCCAAGACGCCTACACAACATGGGGGGTAAGAATGGGAGAGGGCTTTCTTGATGTACTTGGGGCATCATCACCCATGAAAGAATTTATAGAAAATAAGTCCCGGTTGGAACATGGAAAACGTGTGATAATCAATGACCCCAAAATAGATGAACGGGAAATAACACTTTCTTTTACAATTGAAGGAAATTCCCAATCCGACTATCAAGCAAAGAAAAAAGCTTTCTTTGAAGAATTGTATAAAGGTGTGGTTGATATTCAAGTTCCGGCTAACAGTAATGAGATTTATCATCTGATTTATCTTGGGAAAAGCGTTGCTTATGCACAGAGTTTAGACCAGACTTTCGGAAAAATTTCAGCCAAGTTTAACGAGCCGAACCCGGCAAATAGAACCTAATTCACGACATTGGATTTATTGTCGTGTATATGAGTGTCCAAAATAGGGCACTCTTTTTTTTATCTGCGAACTTTGGATGCGTTATGGTAGACATCAAAGACATATTCGGTAAGACAAGATTTTCGACCCCCATTAATGCTGGGGCTAAAGGCAGGTTTACCCTGATGAAGGAAGACTATATCATCCTTCCGTTCAGTGTTCCCGACCCGGTGTATTTCAAGCTCGGCGACTACGTGGATTTGTCGGGAGTGCTTGACGAGTCCCTGGGTGGACTGCTGTCCAAGGTCTATGAGATAGTGGATTTGCAGAAACCTGCCTTCAACGCTTCTACCGGGGGATATGACTATGAGCTGCGCATGGATGCGTATTACTGGAAGTGGAAGAACAAGATTTTCAAGTACACTCCCGAACATGCCGGCCATGAGGCTTCATGGTCTCTGACTGCACCCCTTGATGTGCAGCTCGGCGTATTCCTCCGCAACCTGAAGGCACTCGGATATACGTACAAGGGAAAAGAGTTTGAGTTCAGCATAGATTCCACAGTGGAGAACAAGGCCGTTGCGATGAGGTACGACAATATAAACCTTCTTGACGCCCTGTTCTCCATGGCCGATAAGGAGAAATGGGACTGTGATTGCTGGATAACGGATAACATAATCCATTTTGGGCGAAATGAATATGGTGATTCCGTCAGAATCGAGTTAGGGGTTGAAGCGTCAGCCATGACCCGCAGCGACAGCAAAGGTACTTATGCGACCAGAATCTATGCGTTCGGCTCTACCCGGAATATCCCGGCAAACTACCGTCCCGTGGACGAGCAGACGGTTGTCAACGGCGTAGTCCAGCGCAGACTGATGCTTCCCGCGGACACGCCTTACATTGATGTGTATCCCGACATGTCCGAAGAGGAGGCGATAGAGGATATTGTCGTATTTGAAAATGTCTATCCCCGGCGTACGGGCACATTATCCGACGTGCATACCCGCACCGAAGAGGTGAAGGACGAGAACGGCACGAAAGAGACCGTCACCTACTACCGCTACAAGGATACCGGGCTGGAGTTCAAGGATGAATATCTTATCGAAGGCCAGGAACTGAGAATCCGGTTCCAGTCCGGCAAACTTAACGGCATGGAATTCGGTGTCATTTTCAATCCCGACCCCAAAGACGACATGCGCGGCGCACAGCTTTGGGAAATCGTGAGAAACGAGGATTACGGGCGTATGCTTCCCGATGATACCCTTCGTCCGGAAAACGGCGACGAGTATGTCCTTTCCGGTTTCAACATCCAGCTTGTGTCTGACAGATATACCCCAGAAGCCGAACAGGAGCTTAAGGGAAAGGCGCAGGAGTATGCCGACCGACGCAAAAGGGATGACGGTACATATAACACGACCCTTGATTCCGAATGGGTGTATAACGACCGGCTGAGACGCTTCTATGAGTTCGGACAGAAAGTGTTCCTTGTAAACAGGGCTTTTTTTGAGAACGGGCGCGACAGCCGCATACTCGGCTGGGAGTTTAACCTTGACAAGCCCTGGGACAGCCCTACATACATACTCGGCGAGAGCATGCCCTATTCCCGTATCGGAGATATGGAAGACAAGATTGATTCCCTGACCTACAAGGGGCAGACATATACCGGCGGCGGAAACGGGGTCTATATAATCAGGACGAACGATACGACAGCCCCTTCCGATAGCAATGTATTCTCGGCACGCAGGTCTCTGGTCTCTTTTTTAAGGAAAGACAAGTCTGACGAGACGAAATTTCTTTTGAAGCTTTTCGCTGGTGCGGTATTCGGTAAGGACGGCTATGCTTCCGGACTTGCAGGCTTTGGTGCCCAAATAGATGAAAACGGCAATGCGGAAGTAGAATCGCTTACCTCTCGACGCTTCATCGAAACGCCGGAACTACGTCACAATCGTATTGATATAAAAGTCGGTGACAAATGGCGTGCTCCTGGTGCTGGTGTACTGAAATCGGTGGATACTGAAAACAAGCTCTGTGCATTAAAACTGGAGGAAGGAGAAATCGGTGCGGTGGCGGTTGGTGACATCTGCATGGGTATCTTTCATTCGCTTACCTCTTCGGAAAATGCTACGGAAGATACGGACGACAGTCAGGGAAACCGGACTTTTGCCGGTTTTTGTACGGTATATTTCACCATTACCGAAGTCATCGGCGATAGGAATGAACAGTTCAAGTATCAGATTCGCCCAGTGTCGGATAGATGGAAGTTCTCTTTTGAGCCTTTTGAGCAGATGAATTTTGTAGCATATGGTAGTTTCACACGTGCCGACCGTCAGACATCCGTATATGAGACACGCACCTACAGCCGCATGCTCCGCAACCAGAATACCTGGGAAATATCGGCCGCCAACATCGCAATGCAGTCGGGCGACCTCTCAAACCTGAACGTACACGGTCTGGATATGACGGGATACTCCATGTACCTGAACAGCGTGTACTTTACCGGTACGGTACGGCAGCTGAAACCTGACGGTACACCGGTATATACGGCCAATGACCGTGGAGAGTGGGCATCCGGTGAAAATTATGCCTTTTATGACCGGGTTTCCCATGATGGCGGCATTTGGCTGTGTGTAAGCGAGAGCGGCAGTGCATCTGAACCTGCAGAAGGAAATTCGGACTGGTTGCAACAAGTGAAACCGGGAACGGACGGAACTGATGGCAAGAACGGTCAGGATGGCGCTCCGGGAAGGGACGGTCAGGACGGTGCTCCTGGTAAGGACGGAGCGGATGGTGCACCGGGCAGGGACGGCGTGGACGGAGCACCGGGACAGGATGGCATTTCGGTCAGTAACCACGGAAAATGGCATACCGGCCTTAAGACACCTTACCTCGGACTGGTGAAAATGGGTGGAAAGGTGTTTTTATGCAAGGTTAGAAACGGAACGTCAAATCCACCCATGTGGACGGTTACCACCAAGGACGGAAGACGTATACTCCAGACGCAGGACGGTGGAAAGACCTATGGCTACATACTGACCGGCGAGTACAACTCCGAAGAGTACGATATGGTGGTGGAAAACGGGGAGAACGGCCTGCAGGGATGTATACTCCGCAAGGCTGAATGGGTGTCCGGAGTAGAGTGGCGTAACGATGAGTCACTGGCTGGCGGTACACGGTACGTCGATGTGGCATTGGTCAGGGATAACGGTACGGAGACTGGTTGGCGGGCATACAAGTGCCGGGTGACGCATATAAGTAGCGGGGGAAATGCGCCGGGAAACAGTACGTATTGGGAAGAGTTCGGACTTAATACGGCAGCCATATTCACATCGCTTATTGTTGCTAAAAATGCGATGATAGACTTCATGCAGGGGAACGAACTTCGTATTAGAAAGGATGACGGGACGGTGACTGCCGGCCTTAGCGGTTCCCAATCCGGTGAAAAGATACGGATATGGGCAGGTAGTTCTACTCCTGATGATGCCCCCTTCCGGGTTACTGAAGACGGAAAAGTACATGCAGAAAATGCGGAAATAACCGGAGAAGTCAATGCGACAGGTGGTACTTTTAAAAATATCAAGTCGCCCAATAACTCCTTTGTTATTAAAGAAAATGGGGACATAGAAATAACCGGCAAGGTATCCACCTCTATGAACGGAAAGCGTATTGTGATTGATTCAGCTACGAACAGTCTTAGAATGTACGGCTCCGATAATCTGTTGGCGGGAACTATAGATTTCATCGGTGAAGGTGGTAGTACATATCCCCGTATGAAATTAATCGAGTATGTTTCCGGAAATCCAAGATATACTGTTTTAATAAGACCTCAGCTAATAAATGTATCAGAGAATGATGGCAATGACTTTTATGATGTCATGATAAATACAAATGGAATAAGCTTTTTAAAAAATAATGTGGTAACTAAATCTTATCCTAATAAATAAATGCTATGAGAGTATTTTATAAAAGTAAATTAGCAAAGTGGATGTTGTGGCAGGGCTACAGCACCATTACTTTAGGCTGTTTCGTCTTTACCAAGAAAAGCAAGGCGGAAATGAAAACACGCGTTCTTAACCATGAAGCTATTCATGTAAGACAGTGGGAGGAATGCATGATTGCTTCGATGGTTCTGTTGACGCTTGTCATGTCCGTTACCGGGTTCAACGTATGGATGTATTTGTTGTGTCCGTTGTGGTTCTATTTGCAATATGGACTGGAATATGCCGTTTCTCGTGTTTACCATTCTTTCAAAGGTATACATGAAGCGGATGGGAATAAAATATCGTATGGAAATTCAGCGTTCGAGATGGAGGCAAAATCCAATGAAGAGATAGACCGTTATCTGGATGTTAGGAGACCTTTTGAATTCGCGAGATACTACGGAAAAATATGATTTTTAATTTACAAAAAAGAGATAATAGTTAATTGTTAAATTGGGCTGATTTTTGTAGTAGAAATGACGCCCCTTAAATGTACAAGATATGCGTGAAGATATTAAGGAAAATGAAATGAGCGGTGGCGTACCGGTCAGAATGAGAGGCATAGATGCAGATGGGAATAGCATAACACCAACAATGGAAGAAGTGACCGATGCACTACCAGGAGAACAAAAGTACGACAGAGGAGTGTATTATTCACTGCCTAAGTCCATTGTATCTGTCCATAAACCAACTGGAGGCAATGAAATTAAGACCATAACGTTATTAAAAATAGGAGACTATAACACGTCCCATTTTAATTTCTTTGAGGTTTTTACTATTCCATTTTACTCGAATAACCATTGCTTACCCGGCTGGTGCAAGGTTCATTATGCGCCTGCTGGTACACTCCAAAGTGATGTCGCTCATTCTGAATTCGGATGTTTCTCTAATTTAAGGCAGATAAGCTATAAAGGGAACATTTATTTGGCTATTGATGTACTGGTGAATCAGTATGGTTCTGCGTATATTGCTCTGACCGGTTATCATGA
>ENA-UEQY01001633-UEQY01001633.1-human-gut-metagenome-genome-assembly--contig:-NODE-1633-length-13116-cov-5.135363_pt1 | contig 13116 bp, 9 predicted proteins | sample MGYA00242949_ERZ507949 | MGnify/ENA primary metagenome ERZ507949 (study PRJEB26167, sample SAMN06115403) | human gut metagenome | host: Homo sapiens | place: China:Jiangsu | collected 2016-07-06... | reverse complement strand
TATGAAAGAAGTCAAAACCCCGAAAAAGCCTCTGATCTTCTACTACGCCGTCGCCATGCTCGCGGTATTTCTCTTCAATTTCTTTGCCATGCCGTGGCTCGCGCAGCACCAGATCAAGGAGGTGGACTACAACACCTTTGTCGAAATGGTCGAGCAGGGCAAGGTCGGCAAGGACGAAATTCAGGAGCAGGACAACCGCATTCTCTTTACCGATAAGGACGAGACTGTTATCTACAAGACCGCCATGGTGTCGGACGATGACCTCTCCGCCCGGCTTTTGGAGGCGGGCGTTTCCTTCAAGGGCGAGGAGATCGAGCAGACCTCGCTGCTCGTGGACATTCTCGGCTGGGTGCTCCCCATCCTGATCTTTATCGCCCTCGGGCAGTATATGTCCAAGAAGATGGCGGACAAGCTCGGCGGCAACTCGATGATGTTCGGCTTGGGTGGAAACAGCAACGTCAAGGTCTACGTCCAGTCCACCGAGGGCATCCACTTCTCCGATGTTGCGGGCGAGGACGAGGCCAAGGAAAACCTGCAGGAGGTCGTCAACTATCTGCACGACCCCAGCAAGTATCAGGAGATCGGTGCGTCCATGCCCAAGGGCATATTGCTCGTCGGCCCTCCGGGAACCGGCAAGACCATGCTCGCCAAGGCGGTCGCAGGCGAATCGAACGTTCCGTTCTTCTCCATCTCCGGCTCGGAGTTCGTGGAGATGTTCGTCGGCATGGGCGCGAGCAAGGTGCGCGACCTGTTCCGGCAGGCCAAGGAGAAAGCCCCCTGCATCGTGTTCATCGACGAGATCGACGCCATCGGCAAAAAGCGCGACGGGCAGCTCGGCGGCAATGATGAGCGCGAGCAGACGCTCAACCAGCTGCTGACCGAGATGGACGGCTTCGAGGGCAACAACGGCGTCATCATCCTCGCCGCCACGAACCGCCCCGAATCCCTCGACCCCGCGCTCACGCGCCCCGGCCGCTTTGACCGGCGCGTGCCCGTGGAGCTGCCCGACCTCAAGGGCCGCGAGGAGATCCTCAAGGTGCACGCCCGCAAGATCAAGGTCGCCGAGGACGTGGACTTCGGCCAGATCGCGCGCATGGCCTCCGGCGCCTCGGGCGCAGAGCTTGCAAACATCGTCAACGAGGCCGCGCTGCGCGCCGTGCGCGACGGCCGGCGCTTTGCCACGCAGTCCGACCTTGAGGAGAGCATCGAGGTCGTCATCGCGGGTTATCAGAAGAAAAATGCCATCCTCACCGACAAGGAAAAGTGGACGGTCGCCTACCACGAGATCGGCCACGCGCTCGTCGCCGCATTGCAGACGCACTCCGCCCCCGTGCAGAAGATCACCATCATCCCGCGCACATCCGGCGCGCTCGGCTACACGATGCAGGTCGAGGAAGGCAACCCCTACCTCATGCCAAGAGAGGAGCTGGAAAACAAGATCGCCACGCTCACCGGAGGCCGCGCCGCCGAGGAGGTGCGCTTCGGCGTCATCTCCACCGGCGCATCCAACGACATCGAGCAGGCGACGAAGCTCGCTCGCGGCATGATCACACGCTACGGCATGAGCGAGGAGTTTGACATGGTCGCGCTCGAGACGGTCACGAACCAGTACCTCGGCGGCGACGCCTCCCTCGCCTGCTCGGCTGAGACACAGACGCGGATCGACCATCAGGTCGTCGCGCTCGTGAAAAAAGAGCACGCCAAGGCCATCGGCATCCTCACCGAAAACCGCGCCAAGCTCGACGAGCTGGCCAAGTATCTCTACGAGAAGGAGACCATTACCGGCGAGGAGTTCATGGCCATTCTCAACCGCACCTGACGGACTGCAATGCGGTCGTGCAGCGATCCTGACCCCCGCGAAAGGAGGACCACCGCAACCGTATGAATGAAAAGCTGAAAGAAAAAGTAAAGGAATCTCTCTCCAGCGTCCTGCCGATCACGCTGATCGTGCTGGTGCTGAGCATCACGCTCGTCCCGATGGAGATCGGCACGCTGGCACTGTTCCTGACCGGCGCCGTGCTGCTGATCTTCGGCATGGGCTTTTTCCAGCTCGGCGCCGAAATGTCCATGACCCCGCTTGGCGAAGGTGTCGGCAAGACGCTGGCAAAACGTGAAAAGGTCATTCTGGTCGTGCTCGTGTCGTTCGCGCTCGGTACGATCATTACCATCGCAGAGCCGGATCTGCAGGTGCTGGCAAATCAGGTCGCGTCCATCCCCAACAACGTCCTGATCTGGACAGTCGCCGTCGGCGTAGGCGTCTTTCTGGCGCTGGCCGTGCTGCGCATCTTCCATCGCGCGTCGCTGGCAAAGTGTCTGCTGATCGCGTACGCGCTGCTGTTTGCGCTGACGCTGTTTTCCCCGAAGGATTTTCTCGCCGTCGCGTTTGACGCCGGCGGCGTCACGACGGGGCCGATCACCGTACCGTTTATCATGGCGCTGGGCGTCGGCGTGTCGGCGCTGCGCGCCGCGCAGGGGCACGATGACGACAGCTTCGGTCTGGTCGCGCTGTGCAGCGTCGGGCCGATCCTGATGGTGCTGCTGCTCGGCATCTTCTACCATCCGAGCGATGCGATCTATTCCGCTGTGGAGATCGCGCCGGTCGTCACAACGCGCGACGTGGCGCAGCAGTTCGCCATCGGCCTGCCGGACTACGCGAAGGAAGTGCTGCTGAGCATCCTGCCGATCGTAGCGGTGTGCGTGCTGTTCCAGCTGCTGACGCACCACTACCGCCGGCGGCAGCTGCTGCGCACCGGCGTCGGCTTTCTGTACACCGTCATCGGTCTGATCCTGTTTCTGACCGGCGTGAACATCGGCTTTACACCCGTGGGCAACCTGCTCGGCTCAGGCCTGGCGGACAACACGTACCGCTGGGTGCTCATCCCGATCGGCGCGCTCATCGGCTACTACATCGTCAAGGCGGAGCCCGCCGTGCAGGTGCTCAACAAGCAGGTCGAGGATGTCACCGGCGGCACGGTGTCGCAGAGCATGATGAACACGGCGCTGTCCATCGGCGTGGCCTGCGCGGTGATGCTGTCGATGGTGCGCGTGCTGACCGGCATCAGCATCTACTGGATCCTTGTGCCGGGCTACGCGCTCGCGCTCATCCTCGCGCGCTATGTCCCGTCCGTGTTCGTGGGCATCGCCTTCGACTCCGGCGGCGTGGCGAGCGGACCCATGACCTCCACCTTCCTGCTGCCGCTGGCCATGGGCGCGTGCACCGCGCTCGGCGGCAACGTCGTCACGGACGCCTTCGGCGTGGTGGCGCTCGTCGCGCTCGCGCCGCCGGTCGCCATTCAGATCATGGGCGTCATTTACGTACACAAAGCCAAAGCCGTGGCGGAGAACAAAGCTGACCTGCTGCCCGATGACGGTGTCATCGACCTGGAGGACGAAGAGATATGATACATTCCGAAAACCGACTCGCACCGCGCATGGTGCTCATCATCACGAACCATGAATACCGCCGCAAGCTCGAGCAGACGTTTCAGAACTTCCGCATCCCGATCTACTACCAGTGTCAGGGACACGGCACGGCGCCGTCGGAAATGCTCGACATCTTCGGGCTGAGCGGCAGCAGCCGCCTGCTCACGATCGGGCTGCTGCCGAAGTTTCTCGTGCGCGACCTGCTTGACGCGCTGCAGCAGCGCATCCCGCTGCATAAGCGCGGCGGCGGCATCGTGCTGACGATCCCGATCACGGGACTGCAGCGGCCGCTGTTCCAGCTCATGAACGACCAGCTGCGCGAGACCATTGAACAGAAGATCGAAGAAAGGGTGTGTAACGAAATGTCCGATACGCAAACCGGCGCGGGTTACGCCGCCATCTGGGTCGCGCTCAGCAACGGCTACAGCAGCGACGCCATCGACGCCGCCAGAAGCGCAGGCGCCATGGGCGGCACGATCCTCAAGGGACGCCGCCAGAATTCCGAGCGCATCAGCCGCAAGCTCGGCATCTCCATGCAGGAGGAAGAGGAGTTTGTCGTCATCGTCACGCCGCGCGAGAAAAAGGCCGCCGTCATGAACGCCATCAGCGACGCCTGCGGCCTGCGCACGGACGCACACGGCATCATCCTCTCGCTGCCGGTGGACGAGGTCATCGGTCTCGAGACCGGCGAGAACACGCTGTAACATTCCTGAATAAGAATCGCAAATGCCGCAGGCGGCCGCCTGCGGCTCTTTTCTTTTTCTATTCCCAGCAAGCACTTCATTTTCGAATCCCGCGCACGAGCGCCATGACTGCGCCGTAGAGCACCCCCGCGACTGCCCAGAGGATCCATGTGTCCTGCGGCTGCGCATCCCACCACGGGCCGAACGTCCAGAGCAGATACGCCGCCGTAACCGTGAGCCAGTAGATGCTGCTGATTGCGCCAACAACACCGTTTTGCCGCTTGCGCGGCCGGGCATAGTCGCCCTCTTCAAGCAGACGGTCCATCGCCGCCCAATACACGCCGCCATAGACAAACAACGCACTGCCAACACCCGCCAGTACGAGCAGCAGACAGGCCGCCCCGACATACAGCAGGTCCGACCCGTCCAGACAGACGGCGATGAACAGCGGCACTGCCGACAGGATACACAGCACCGTGCCCACGACCTTCCCGCGCGTGTGGCGCGGTGCGAATGCCGCCCGTCGCCCGCGTACCATGCCGGTCACGCCGTAGGCCGTCTCAAACGGCTCGGTCTCCAGAAAAGCATACGCTTTCACCTGCGCGGCGCACGTGATGAACACCGCCACCGCAGCCGCCACAAGCACCAGCAGCACGCACAGACCGATGCCCGCCGCCGCATTTTCCGAGAGGGCCGCGCCCGGCCGGTCGCTGAGCGCGGCAAGCAAAAGCAGCGCCACCGGCGAGAGCACGCACAGCAGCGTCGCCAGCGCGAGCTTCGGCGCGGCCGCCTGCCGCTGCGCCAGATAGTCCGCCGCCTGCTCCATGGTCACGCAGCGCAGCGGCGCATCCGACTCGGCCGGGGCCGGTTCCGGCTCGCCGAGCTCTTCTTTTAATAAGTAATCGGTCGTGACGCCGAACAGGCGGCTCATCTGCACGACCTTCTGCATATCGGGCACGGACTGCGCGCCCTCCCATTTCGACACCGACTGGCGCGACACGCCCAGCTGCGCCGCCAGCTCCTCCTGCGACCAGCCGGCGCGCTTGCGCAAGGTCATGATCTTCTCTGCCAATAGCATAAGCGGCTTCCTCCCGTATTGTTTTTCCGTTTCCGGCTGAGGACAGGATACCAGATCGGCCGGTTGCGCACCACCAAGGCGACTGTCAAATGTGTCAACCGGCGGTTGCAGGGGTATGATTTCAGCAATTTCAGCATATCGTGCCGCCGCGCAGCTGTCAAGCCGAACGGCGAAAACCTTTCAGGCACTGTAAGTGGATTTTGCGCGCCGGGTGTTGTACCATGGCAGCAGAATCCAAAGGAGGTATGTGCAATGGACCCAATTCTCGAAATTGCAGCCCTGAAGAAATATTATGGCAAGGAGCCGAATCTGACCCGTGCGCTCGACGGCATCTCGTTTCAGGTCATGCCGGGCGAGTTTCTTGGCATCATGGGCAGCAGCGGCTCGGGCAAATCGACGCTGCTCAACTGCATCGCGACCGTCATCGCGCCGACCGCCGGCGCCGTCGCCCTGCACGGCAAGTGCGTCACGACGCTGCACGGAAAAGCGCTGGCCGACTACCGCGGCAAGGAGATCGGCTACCTGTTTCAGAACTTTGAGCTCATCGATAACCTCACCGGCCGCGAGAATATCCTCCTGCCGCTGTCGCTGCACGGCGCGTCTGAGGCTGAGAGCCGTGCCCGGCTGCAAAAGCTCGCCGATTACCTTGAGGTGACGGACGTGCTCGACAAGTTCCCGGCGCAGATGTCCGGCGGGCAAAAGCAGCGCATCGCGGCGGCGCGCGCGCTCATCCTCGACCCCGAGATCGTGCTGGCCGACGAGCCGACCGGCGCGCTCGACTCGAAAAATGCCCGCGCGCTCATGGAAAAGCTCTCCGGTCTGAACGCGGACGCCGGCACGACCATCCTCATGGTCACGCACGACTGCAACGCCGCAAGCTACTGCAAGCGCATTCTCTTCATTCAGGACGGCGTGCTCTTTCACGAGCTGCGGCGCGACGTGCCGGACGAGACGCAGCAGGCATTTTACGGGCGCATCCTGTCCGTGATGGCGCAGCTCGGAGGAGGCAGTGCCAATGTTCTCTGAACTCGTCAAACGCAACAGCCGCCGCCGCAGCCGGGAAAACGGACTGTTTTTCACGTCCCTGCTCATCTCGATCATCGCGTTTTACATCATCCTCTCCCTGTCGCATCAGGACGTGATCGTGTTTCTGCAGCGCATGGAGAGCGACGCCGTGAACCGGCTGCTGACGCTCGTCCCGGTGCTGTACGGGCTGACGCTGTTCATTTTGTTCTTTCTCGTATACTACGCCAACCGCTTTCAACTCGCGCGGCGGCGGCACGAATTCGGTGTGTACCTCATGCTCGGTATGCAGCGGCGCAAGCTCTTCGGCATGCTGCTGGCGGAGGATCTGCGCTCGAGCCTCATCGCGCTGGCCATCGGCCTGCCGGCGGCGGTGCTCATTTCGGAGGTCATCAGCCTCGTCACGGCGCGGCTCGTCGGGCTCGGCATCGTGGGGCATCGCTTCGCGCTGTCGCTGCCCGCCATCGTCTGGACGGCCGTGGGCTTTCTTGCGATCAAGCTGCTGGCCTCGCTCATCCTCAGCGGGAAGATCGTGCGCGAAGAGATCGGCGCGCTGCTCACGGAGACGCCCGAGGGCACGAAAAAGCAGCGTCCCGCCGTCGTTTACGCTGCGGCGCTCGTGCTGGGCATCGCGCTGCTCGCCGGTGCGTATACGTTTGCCATCCGCGGGTACGCGTGGAGCGGCCTGCGCTACATGGCGGGCACGCTCACGCTCGGCGTGGCGGGCACACTGCTGCTGTTTTACGGGCTGCGCGTCATCATCGACCGGCTCGCCCGGCGCGGCGGCGCAGGCAGGCTGCGGGTGTTTAACTTCCGGCAGGTCGAGGAGACGGTCATCCACCGCTCGGGGACGCTGGCGATCAGCTCCCTGCTCATCCTTGCGGCGCTGTGCTGCTTCGGCGCGGGCGTTGCGACCGCGCGCTCGTCCAGAGCCGAGACGCACACGCTCGACTATACCTTCCCCACCGACAGCAAAAGCGCCGACGCCGTGCGCGAAACGCTGACGGCGCACGGGCTCGACAGCGCTTTTTCCGACATCTTTGAGATGCGCATCGGCCGCGTGCGCACGAGCACGGACTACCAAAACACCGTGAAATTCCCCGCCTTGCAGCGCACCATCGATGCCATGCCCGTCTCCGACGAGCGGCAGCAGCTGCAATACATGCTGGAGGCCGTGGGCTACCCGCACCTCATCGCGCTCAGCGGCTACAACCGTCTGCTGGCCGCGGCCGGTCTGCCGGAGCTGACGCTTGCGGACGATGAGGCCGCCGTCTACTGCGACAGTGAGGTCTCCCTGGCCAGCCGCACGGCGCTGATCAACCGCCTGATCGCAGAGGACTCGGCCATCACGATCGACGGTGCACCGTTTACGCTCGTGGGGCAGGTGCAGTCGGTGAGCGTCGTCACCGACCGGTCGATCACGATGTTGTTCGCGCTCATCGTGCCGGACGCGGCGTTCGAGCACTACACGCAGGGCGACTATGACGTCTACCTCGACGGCGTGCTCGCCCCGTCCATGACGGAGGGCAAGAGCCTCATGAATGCCATCGCGGACATGAACGCGCTGCTCAATCCGCTCGGCCTGAAATACGAGAGCTACCTGCAAAACCTCGGCCGTGAGCTGTTTTACATCGTCGCGGCGAGCTACCTGACCATTTACCTCGCCATCATCTTTCTCGTCGTGGCCAACACCATCATCGGCGTGCAGTTTCTCATGGGGCAGCAGAAGGCCGCGCGCCGCTACCGGACGCTCGTGCGCCTCGGCGCAGAGCATGACACGCTCTGCCGCGCAGCAAAGGCACAGATCAACTGGTACTTCGGCCTGCCGGTCGGCGTGGCGGCGGTCAGCAGCCTGTTTGGCGTGCGCGCGCTCTTTTCCGGCATCCTCTCTGCCAGCGCACAGAGCGGCATGACGGAAATGATGATCGCCGCCGGAGCTATGATTTTGCTGCTGTGTGTGATAGAATGGATCTACATGGCGGCCGTCAAGCGCTCCAGCAGCAAATACCTGCTGACCCTGATGGCGCCGGAACGCGAAGAATAACGCAGAAAGGGGGCGGCGCGATGAAGCACATCGCCGTCGTGGAAGATGAGGCGCTCATGCGCGAGGAACTTGCGGATATGCTGCGCCGCGCAGACTACGCCGTCACGGAGATCACGGACTTTTCCGACGTGACCGGGCAGCTGCTCGCGCTCGCCCCCGATCTGGTGCTGCTGGACCTGAATCTGCCGGAGGTGAGCGGCTTTCAGATCTGCCGCGACATCAAGCGGCGCAGCGCCCTGCCGGTGCTTGTGCTGACCTCACGCGACCAGCTGCGTGACGAGGTGCACGCGCTCGAGCTCGGCGCGGACGAATATCTCACCAAGCCCTATCGAAAGGAGCGGCTGCTGGCGCGCATCGGAAACGTCCTCAAGCGCTATGAGGGGCGGCCGAATCTGCTCGAGGGCGCGGATTTCCTGCTCGACCGGCAGACCTACACGCTCTTCATCCACAACCGGTCCGTCGTCCTGCCGCCGAATCAGGGCAAGCTGCTTGAAGCGCTGCTGACGCACGGCGGGCAGACCGTCACAAAGGACGACCTGAGCCGCGCCCTCTGGGGCACGACGGAGTTCATCGATGAAAACGCGCTGCAGGTCAACCTCACGCGGCTGAAAAAGACGATGGCGTCCCTCGGTATGCGCCAGCAGCTCGTGTCCGTGCGCGGCGTCGGCTACCGGTTGGAGGTGCCGAATGAAGCGTAACGGAAGCTATCTGCGGCAGTACCTGCCGTGGCTGGGGCTGCTGCTGGGCGTGGACGCGCTCGCGGCGCTGCTGCTGTGGCTGGCGGACGCGCGGGCCTTCGCCGCCACCGCCGGCGTGATCGTGCTGGCGACGGTGTTTCTGTTCGCCGGTGTGTGCGCTGTGCTCTGCGCACGGGCAAAACGGCGGGAGCAAGCCTTCACGGCCTTTCTGGCCACACCGGACGCGGCACACGAACAGGCACTGTGCCGCCTGCTCTCCCCCGCCGAATCGCAAAGCGTTCACCTGCTCGGCGAGACGCTGCGTGCGCAGCAGCAGACCATCGCACAATTGCAGACGCAGATGGACGACTACGAGGACTACGTGGAGCTCTGGGCGCACGAAGTGAAAACGCCGCTGGCGCTGCTGACGCTCGTGCTCGACAATCGGCGCGACACGCTGCCGGAGGCGGTCGGCTTCAAGCTCGACTACGCACGCAACCGGATGCAGGCGTTCATTGACCAGATGCTCTACTACGCACGTCTGCGCGGCGCGCGGCGCGACTATCGGTTCGAGCGCCTGACGCTGCGCAGCTGCATCGACGAGGTGCTCGACGATTACCGTCCGCTGCTGGAGGAAAAGGGCTTCCGGGTCGAGATCCGGCTTGCGGACGAGACCGTATTCACCGACCGGCGCGGGCTGTGTTTCCTGCTCGGGCAGCTCGTGAGCAACAGCGTGAAATACACGAGCGATGCGCCGGTACTCACGTTTTCGCTCACGTGCAGCGCGGCCGAGACCGTCCTCACCGTCCGTGACAACGGGCCGGGCGTGCGCGCATGCGACCTTCCGTATGTATTTGAAAAGGGCTTCACCGGTGACTCCGGTCACGAAAAGAGCAAGGCCACCGGCATGGGCCTCTACCTCGCACGCGAGATCGCAAAGGAGCTCGGGCTCACGCTCAGCGCCGCGTCCGACTGGGGCGCAGGCTTTGCAGTGTGCATCTCCTTCCCCGTTGTAACGCAATAGCATCGGAATCCAGAAGCAAAGACGCCGCAGCTGCGGCGTCTTTGCTTTTCGCGTTCCCCTGCCGGCCTGATGCGCAAGATGCCCCGGCAGCTTTCGCTTCCGGGGCAAAGGGGGATGCGACATCTAACGGGTGGTACGTCAGACGATGTTATACTTCTTGAGCAGATCCACCACGACGTTGTTGACCAGCGGCTCCTTGACGAGGTCGAGCAGCGGCAGCACCGACGGGAGCAGGAACTCCAGCGGCTTCTTGCCGTCGAGCAGCTTGCTGGTGGCGTAGAGCAGGTCGCGGATATCATACACGCTGCCCCAGACCTCGGGCACGCCGCGGTCGACGTTGCAGAGCGTATAGACCGCTTCCATCGCGGTGCGGATGGAGTACTCGGTGGTGAACACGGTGTCGCGCGGGGTATCGGCGAACTGGCCGACGAACGCGAGGTTGACCGAACCGTCGGGCACGACCTTCGGGCGGTCGCCTTCAGCTCTGGGCTCAAAGAACGTGGTGACGTAAGGCATCATGCACGGCGTGGTGTTGCATTCGTTCGTGGCCAGATCCATGATCTGATCCTCGGGGATGCCGATGTGGTACAGCCACTCTGCCGCCAGCTCGATGCCGGTGCAGTCGCACATGTTCTTCTTGATGAAGTCGCCCTTGTCGTCCCAGCAGTTGAGGCCGTAGACCCAGATCAGGCAGTGATCCTTCGGCTGCTCCTGGAACTGACCCTGACGGTTGATGGTCCAGCTGATGAGCCAGCTCGAATCGCGGCAGGTGACGATGCCGCCGGTGACGACCTTGCCGGAGAGCGGGTCGCGCTTGCAGATCTTCTGGATCGCATCGAGGATCTGCTTGTTGGCCGTGTCGACCGTCCAGGACTCCCAGCTGGTCTCCTTGATGTCCTTGAAGAACTTCTCGGGATGGCCGAACGCCGGATCCTGCGCGGCGAGCTTCTTCCACATCTCGACGGACGGGCCTTCGCCGTTCTTGACCTTCACGACCGGCGCGTGGGTGTTGTCGCCGTAAGCGGACGCGTCGCCCTGGCAGCCGTTGGTGCAGATGACGAGATCGTTCTCGGTCAGCTCGATGACCTTTTCCACACCGCCCTGGGTGTACTCGATCTTCTTGGCGACCTTCTTGTCCTCGGTGCAGTCGCAGACGATGTTCGTGACCGTGGTGTCGAAGAGCACCTTTCCGCCGTGGTCGGTGATGTATTTGCACATCGGGAGGATCATCGACTCATACTGGTTGTAGCGGGTGAAACGCAGCGCGCTCAGGTCGGGCAGACCGTCGATATGGTGGATGTAGCGCTGCAGGTAGAGCTTCATCTCAAGGGCGCTGTGCCACTTCTCGAACGCGAACATGGTCTGCCAGTAGGTCCAGAAGTTCGTGGCGTAGAACTCATCGTCAAACACGTCATCGATCTTCTTGTCCTCGAGGGACTTGTTGGTCGCCATGAACAGCTTGAGCAGCTGCGTGGCGGCACCCGGCGTCAGGCCGTACTTGCGGTCGGTATGGGCGTCCTGGCCCTGCTTCTCGGTGACGCGGCACAGGGAGAAGTTCGGGTCTTCCTTGTTGAGGTAGTAGTACTCGGAGAAGATCGTCTCGCCCGGGTTCACGATCGACGGGATGGACTTGAACAGATCCCACATGCACTCGAAGTGGTTATCCATCTCACGGCCGCCGCGCATGATGAAGCCCTTGGTCGCATCGTAGATGCCGTCGCAGGAGCCGCCGGCTACGGGCAGGTGCTCAAAGAGCGTGATGTGCTCACCGGGCATCTGCGCATCGCGGATCAAAAAGCAGGCCGCTGCCAGACCGGCCAGACCGGTGCCGACGACATAAGCCGACTTGTTCTCGATGCCTTCGGGTTTTTTCGGCGTTGCAAACGCCTCATAGTTACCGCTGCTGTAATACATTCTGTGTACCTCCCATTCATGATGTGTTTTCCGTATTTTTTGTGCAGTCCGTCTGCACGACTTCTTCTGTTACTGTCACTAACACTTGCTTCGAAAAAAAAGAAGCTTTTCGTTTGACAATTATCAATATAGCGCATTTCGCCGTCTTTACTGCACCATTTGTTACACAAATGGCCGTAATTAAACATGACCGCGTGGTTTTGTTGAATGTCACAAGTTTGACGACTTTTCATTGTGCATTTTGACCGTTTTTCACCGCGTGTCCGATTCAAATGCGTCGTTTAGCACAAAAAAAGAGGCTGCTCGGAAGCGAAATCACGCTTCCAAGCAGCCTTGCCATCTATGAAATCGGAGAAAAAACTGCCTATAAATTGGCCATACTCTCGAGTGCGGAGCGGTCGAGCACGTAAATCTTCCCGCGGCCGGTCTGCAGCAGCCCCATCTGGCGCATGCCCTCAAGCTCTCTGCTGATGACCTCTCTGGTCGTGCCGAGGTGGTGCGAGATCTCCTCGTGCGTGATGCGCGCGAAGCCGTCCTCGGGGTGTGCATCGGCTTTTTCAAGCACGACGCGCGCGATGCAGCTGCGCAGCGGGTGGAAGAAATAATACTCAATGTTATTGAGCACCTTCTGTACATTGCGTGCCGCAGTGCTGCGCAGAAACTGCTCCACGACCGGGGCCTCGGCGCAAAGCGGACGCAGCGCAACGATGTTGATATAGGCAAACACGGCATCACTGCTCGCCTGCAGGATGGGCATTGTGTCGCCCGGCTCTGCGCTGTCGAGTGTGTTGAGCACGCAGCAGCCGCCGCTGACGACCGACAGCAGTGTGATCTCGCGGCCGGTATCCGTCGCGATAAACACACGCAGTCCGCCGGAGAGCACGAGGAAAAGTCCGTTTCGCTCCGGCATGGAAAACACAACATTGTCCCCCGCGCGGTATGAGCGGACGATGGTGTTCAGGCGCAGCATCTGCTGCTGGGAGCTTGTGAGCGCATCCCAAAACGGCAGACACGGCGTGAAATCGTAGGAACGCTTGGTTCTATTCTTCTCCGTACTACTCACCTCCGCGGTATTTGTCCATATGTTACTGCCACTAACACATCTGTGTAAAAAAAAGAAACCCAGATGATATTATCTTATCAAACCGGCGCGTCCGCTCTGTATCTTTTGTTACACATCTTGCGCTTTTTCAGTTTTGTTACACAACGCGGGCGTGCCCGGCTCGTTTTTAATGTAGTTGACGAGCAGC
>ENA-UEQY01001629-UEQY01001629.1-human-gut-metagenome-genome-assembly--contig:-NODE-1629-length-13127-cov-9.329502_pt1 | contig 13127 bp, 9 predicted proteins | sample MGYA00242949_ERZ507949 | MGnify/ENA primary metagenome ERZ507949 (study PRJEB26167, sample SAMN06115403) | human gut metagenome | host: Homo sapiens | place: China:Jiangsu | collected 2016-07-06... | reverse complement strand
CGGCAACGAACCGATTGATAACTTAAACTGATGTAAAATGAAACAATGTTACACGCTGACCGGACTTGACGTACTGGGCAAAATACGCTCGTACATCAGGCTCCTGACGGTTACTCTTTTATATGTGACATTTGCGCTCCCGGCCTCGGCACAAGGGGGGGGGAAGGCCGTCTCGGGTATCGTTAAAGACGACACGGGAAATCCCCTCATAGGTGTCACCGTCACCGTCCCCGGTACCACGAAAGGCACGACTACCGATGCCAACGGTACGTACACGATCAATGCTGACAATTCCGAAAGCCTGAATTTCAGCTATGTGGGCTACAAAACCCAGACAATCCACGTCAACAACCAATCCACCATCGACGTCACCATGAGCGAAGACAACACCAGCCTCGAAGAGGTTGTCGTCGTCGGTTACGGCGTACAGAAGCGCCGCGACATCGTAGGCGCCGTCGAAACCCTTTCGACAAAGGGCCTCGAAGAGCGCATGGGTTCGTCGATGAGCATTTCGCGCTCGTTGCAGGGCGCCATCCCCGGCCTTACGATGACCTTTTCCGATGGTAAGCCCAACCGCGGCGCGACGGTGCGCATCCGCGGCGCGGAGAACTCGATCGGTTCGGGCGGTTCGGCCCTGGTGATGGTCGACGGCGTCGAAACCGACATGTCGACCGTGAACCCGGACGACATCGAGTCGATCACGGTGCTCAAAGACGCCTCGTCGACCGCCGTATACGGTGCCCGCGGTACCTTCGGCGTGATCCTCCTTACCACCAAGAAGCCGCAGAAAGGCAGTGCCAAGGTGACTTACAACGGCACCTTCACCTTCTACAAGCGCGCCACCAAGCCCCAGATGGTCACCAACGGCTACGATTATACCACCTCGTTCCTGGAATCCTATGTCAACGCATTCGGCAAGGATCCCTCGAACATCAACAACGTATTCAAATTCTCACGCACCTGGTACGACGAACTGGCACGCCGCAACAACGACCCGTCGTATGAGAAATGGCGCGTCAACAACCGCAATGCCTACGAATACTTCGGCAACACCAACTGGTACGACGTATTCTACAAGGACTATACGACCGGACACCAGCATAACATAAGCGTAACGGGCGGCGGCGACGTGGCATCGTACTACGTTTCGGGCCGTATGTTCGAGCAAGACGGCATCTACAACGCCGGTGACGAGAAATACCAGCAGTTCAACGTCAAAGCCAAAGGCATCGTCAACGTGAAGCCATGGCTGCGCGTGGAGAACACCACCGATTTCATGTACCGTTATTCGCACCAGCCGACGGGCCACACGGGCATCTCCACGACGCCGATGACGGTATCGCGCATGCTCAACCACCAGGCTTACCCCGTAGCCCTGGTCACCAATCCCGACGGTACGTGGACGGAAGCGGCCGTATATACGGGCTGGGCAGGCTTCGTCGAGGGTAACTCGTGGCGTAAAGACCGCAAGTTCGACATGAACAACCGCACGGCGGTCACGATCGACCTGCTGAAGGACGTGCTCGTCGCCGCAGCCGACGTGAGCTTCTATTTCAACCAGACCGACCGCCGGCAGGCCGTGAACAGCTACACCTACTACACCGGGCCCGACAGCTCGGGCGAACGTCCCTCGGGCTCGCTCTACGAAGAACGCTCCTACAACCGTCAGAAGGTCGCTTCGAGCGCCACGCTGACCTACACGCCCCGCCTGGGCGACAACCACTCGCTGAGCATCATGGGCGGTTGGAACATCGAAGATTACACCTACAAGAGCAACCTGATGAGCCGCGAAGGCATCATCATCCCCGGCAAGCCCAACTTCAGCCTGCTGGAAGGCGAAGCGATGACCCTGAAGGACAACGGCAGCTACGACTGGGGGCTGGTCGGCGCATTCTACCGCGTAAGCTACTCGTACAAAGGAAAATACTTGCTCGAAGCCAGTGGCCGCTACGACGGTAACTCCAAGTTCCCGTCCAACCAGCGTTGGGGATTCTTCCCCTCGGGTTCGGTGGGATGGCGCATCTCGGAAGAGAACTTCATGAAAAACGCCAACTGGCTCGACAACCTGAAGATCCGCGCATCGGTCGGTTCGGCGGGCAACGGCCTCATCAACGATGCCTACGCCTACCTCTCCACGATGTCGATCGCACAGTCGAGCCTGCTGAACAACGGTTCGGTGTTCAACTACACGCAGGCACCCTCCCCGATTCCCAAGAGCCTGACATGGGAAAAGGCCACGACCTATGACCTCGGCCTGGATTTCGAGGCATTCAACGGCCGCCTGAACTTCTCGGCCGACATCTACCGCAAGAAGACAACCGACATGTATGTAGTGGGCGAAGAGCTGCCTGCCGTATTCGGCAACAGCGCCCCCAAGGGTAACTACGCCGACATGCGCACCGACGGGTGGGAGGCCAGCCTGTCGTGGCGCGACAGCCACAAGGTTGCGGGCAAGACCCTGAGCTACAATATTAAAGTCGCCGTATGGGACAACACCAGCAAGATCACCCGCTATACGGCCAAAACTGGCACGCTCCCGACCAACTACTCGATCAACTATTACGAGGGGATGACCCTCGGCGAAATGTGGGGCTACAAGTGCGACGGGCTGTTCCAGAGCGACGAAGAGGCGCAGACATGGGCCAACTATTCGAAGTTCACCAACCGTTCGGCGACCTGGCAGGCCGGCGACCCGCGCTACCTCGACCTGAACGGCGACGGATACGTCAACAACGGCAACAACACGATCTACGACCACGGCGACCTGGTGAAGATCGGCAACACCACGCCCCGCTACAGTTACAGCATCCAGGGCGGCGTGCGCTGGAACGGCATCGGCATCAGCATGATGTGGCAGGGCGTCGGCAAACGCGACTGGTATCCGGCCAAGGAGTCGGGTTATTTCTGGGGACAGTACGGCCGCCCGTACAGCATGGCACTCCCGTGGCATAACAGCGACCGCTGGTCACCGACCAACCGCGGCGCCTACTGGCCGCGCCTGGTCGGCTATTCGGCCAGCGACTCGGGCCTGATCCTCGCGCAGCCCAACACGCGCTACGTGCAGGACGCTTCGTACATCCGCCTGAAGAACCTCACCATCGACTACAACTTCCCCAAGGAGCTGGTCAACAAGATCGGCCTCCAGGCACTCAAGATCTATGTGTCGGGCGAGAACCTCCTGACCTTCTCACCGCTCAAGAAGTACGCGAAGAACTACGACCCGGAAGGTATCTACGCCGGCGATGCGGACTACGGAACCAACAAGTTCGGTAGCGACAACTTCGGCGACGGCGACGGTTATCCCGTCATGAAATCGTACACGATCGGTTTGAGCATAACTTTCTAAATTACGGACGACAATGAAAAAGATAACATATATTTTACTTTCGGCCTGTTTCCTGCTCACGTCCTGCGAGGATTTCCTTAACAGGGATCCCGACGCCAAGGTCGGATCCGGGGATTATTTCACGGACGAAGGCTCTCTGCTGACCTATATCAACGGGTTCATCCAGAAATACACCCCCAGCGCAGCAGACCTGGGTTACGGCGACGGATACTCGGACATCATGGCTACCGAAAAGTCGTTCACGTTCCTGACCAACGCTTCGTGGACACCCGACCTGCAGAGCGGCTGGTCGATCAGTAACTGGACGCCGATCTACAACATCAACTATTTCCTGGTGCACATGCGCGAGGCGAAGGGGCTCTCCGAAGCTACCTACAACCACTACGAAGGCACAGCCCGTTTCTGGCGCGCATGGCAGTATTTCGAGAAGGTCAAGACCTTCGGTGCCGTACCCTGGTACGACGAACCGATCGACCCCGAAGACATGGTGGCGCTCTACAAACCGCGCGACAGCCGTGAATACGTCATGGAGCGCGTGCTCGAAGACCTGAACTTCGCCTGCGAGCACTGCTACACGTCGTCGGACTGGATCAACTGCGCCCGCATCAACCGGTACATCGCCCTGGCTTACAAGGCCCGCGTGTGCCTGTTCGAAGGTACCTACCGCAAATACCATTCGGTAGACCCGTCGACGGGCAAGGCATGGGAAGACAAGCAGGCTTCGGCGAAATTCCTGCGCGAATGCGCCGAGGCCTGCGAGGAATTGATGGCAGCCGGCGTATACAGCATCGTGAACAACCCTGCCAAGGTCAAGACCCAGTACCGGGAGCTCTTCACACAGGAGGCCGTCAACACGACCGAAGTGATCTGGGCTCGCCAGATGAGCGTCGGCATGACCACGTTCCACGACCTTACGTGGCGTTACACGTCGGGCAGCTACGGACAGCGCTGGTCGCTCGACCAGGATTTCGTGAAGACCTACCTCAACCTGGACGGCTCGCGCCACACGGCCACCGGCGAGGAGTTCACGACCGAAGTCGAAAACCGCGACTACCGGCTCTCGCAGAGCATCATCACACCGGGCTACACGAAGCTGGTGGGCGGCATCTCGACCGCAACACCCCCCGATTTCACGGTGACGCTGACCGGCTACCAGGTCATCAAGTTCAACATCGATGACAAGGCATACGAGTCGGCATCGGTTTCCTACAACTCGCTGCCCATCATGCGTTACGCCGAGGTGCTGCTCAACTACGCCGAGGCGAAGGCCGAACTGGGCGAATTCAGCGACGACATCTGGAACAAGACCATCAAGCCGCTGCGTGAGCGCGCAGGCGTCGACGGCAAGCGCCCGACATCGGCAGGCCCCTATCTGCAACAGTACTACGGGCTGAGCGACAGCGACCTGCTCGAAATCCGCCGCGAGCGTGCCATCGAGTTGCTGCTGGAAGGGTTCCGTTACGACGACCTGATGCGCTGGCATGCGGGCGAACTGCTGAACAAGCAGTGGTACGGCATCTACATCCCGGCCATGGACACTTCCTACGACCTCAACGGCGACGGCATCAACGACGTCTGCGTGACTTCGGGCGAAGCCGGCAACGAACCCGGTGTAACGTACATCATACTCGACAACAGCAAATACTCGCTGGAGAACGGCACGACCGGACGCCTGCTCTATACCGTGGGCCGCAACTTCGAGGAAAAGCGCTACCTGCGCCCCATCCCCAAGACGGCACTGAACATCAACCCCGACCTGGGACAAAACTATTACTGGAGATAAACAGGGAGGAAACGTGCCCCGGAGCGATATTTTCCCGGGGCGCGCATCCCGACACAAACCTTAATTCAGCATACAATGAAACGATACATATTTATCATCGCCGCGCTCACTGCCCTGATCTTTTCCGGGTGTTCGAATGACGACGACCGCCCGGTAAAGACCCCCATAGATCCGCTGACCGACATCTACGGCGTGGTGACCGACAACCAGGGGAACCGACTTCAGGGAATCGTCGTAAGCGACGGATACACCTGCACAGCCACCGACGAGAACGGCGTATACCAGCTTACGGCCGGGGAATTCTCCTATCATGTGTACCTTTCGATCCCCGCGGCATACGAGGTACCCGTGTCCGAAGGGCTGCCCTGCTTCTGGCAGAAACTGACCGAAGGGCGCAAGCGCTACGACTTCACGCTGACCCCGCTGGCCGGAGGTGCCGAAAACGAGTTCAACCTCTTCTGCGTGGCCGACCCCCAGTGCCAGAACACGACCAACATCGCACGTTTCAACAACGAGACGGTGCCCGACATCGCCGCACAGGTCGCAGCCTCGGCGCTGCCCTCGTACGGCATCACGCTGGGCGACATAGGGTGGAACACCGAGAATACGGACTACACGAACGACGTATTCCCGCTGATGAAAAAGGCCATGCAGACGGACAAGGTCGGGCTGCCGCTCTTCCAGGTGATGGGCAACCACGATAACAAGGTGATCGCCGTCAGCAAGGATAACTACACCGTCGCACACGACATCGCCGCACAGCGGAATTTCGAATACATCTTCGGCCCCGTAAACTATTCGTTCGACCGCGGCAACGTGCACATCGTCGCCATGGACAACATCATTTTCCCGAGCCACAAGGATTATTCGCTCGGATTCCGCGACGACCAGGTCGAATGGCTCCGACAGGATCTGAGTTATGTTTCGAAAGACAAAATGGTGATCCTCTGCGTACACATCCCCATGCGCGCCAGCGGCAACCAGAACGTACAAGCGGTATTCGAACTGCTCAAGCCGTTCGCCGAGGTGCACGTCATGTCGGGGCACACGCACTACGCCGAGAACAACGTCTACGACAGCCACTACGAACACGTGCATGGCGCGGCCTGCGGCGCATGGTGGAACTCCACGATCAACGTCGACGGCACGCCCAACGGCTACGCCATCTACAACATCAAGGGCGCCACGATTACCGACTGGGTATACAAGGGCACGGGGCTCGATGCCCAGCAGCAGATACGGCTCTACCGCGCCAACGACATCTTCATGCGTGATTACTCGAAAAATTACCAGTTCTATTACAAGGGCGACGACCAGATCGTAGCCAATGTCTGGAACGCCGACAAGGACTGGAAAATCGAAGTATACGAGAATGGCATAAAAACAGGGGAAATGACGCATTTCGACTACACAGGCAATGAAAAGGACAAGTCCTGGGATGCCTGGGCACTGGGTTACCACATCGGCGTAGTAGGCAAGGCCGAACTGGACAGCAATAAGAAACCCACGAGCTACTACCAGCGCAACGTCCGCCACCTGTACTACTACACGCTTCAGTCACCGACAGCGTCGGTCGAAGTGCGTGCCACAGATCGGTTCGGCACGACCTTCACGCAAACGAAATTCACCACGGGCCTTGCCGAGGATTTCCCGGTCGGCGAGTAGGTTATTACGGAAAAATTCGTAACTTTGTGAATTGCGATTCAAAAGCAAAAACAAAATGAAACGACTGATCTCGATACTCGTCGCCCTATCGGCCTGGGGCATTGCCATCGGACAGCCCTCGGTACGCATTGCCCACGGGCCCTACCTGCAACAGGTCACCGACGACGGTTTCACCGTCGTGTGGACGACGACCATCAATGCCGCATCGTGGGTCGAAGTCGCTCCTGACGACGGATCGCATTTCTACGCCGCCGAGCGGCCGAAATATTACGATTCGCACATCGGCAAACGCCGCATAGGCCGCCTGCACCGCGTACGCGTGGAGGGGCTGGCTCCGGGGACGACCTACCGTTACCGCATCATGCAGCAGGGCGTGCTCTGCGACGAAGGCAACAAGCGGGTAGTCCTGGGCGAAGGTTACGGGAGCGACATCCTCAAACACAAGCCCTATACGGCCACTACGCTCGACGAAAAGAAGGATCAAACCGAATTCTGGGTTGTGAACGACATTCACGCCCAGGATTCGATCTTCCGGTTGCTGCTGGAAGGTGCCGAAAAGGCCAAACCCGATTTCGTCTGCTTCAACGGCGACATGCTCACTTCGATGGAGTCGGAGAAGCAGCTTTTCGAGGGGTATCTCAATTCGGCCGCCGAATTGCTGACGCCCGCGGGAATCCCGATCTTCGCCACGCGCGGCAACCACGAGAACCGCGGCTCTTTCTCCCCGAGTTTCCTCGACTACTTCCCGACCTCCACGGGCGAGGTATACTACACGTTCCGGCAGGGGCCGGCCTATTTCGTCGTGCTGGACTGCGGCGAGGACAAACCCGACAGCGACATCCGCTATTACGGGTTGTCGACCACCGACGCCTACCGCGAACAGGAAGCCCGCTGGCTGAAGGGCGTGGTCGAAAGCGAGGAATACCGCGCGGCACCCCTGCACATCGTCGTGCTGCACATGATCCCGGGCGGGAAAAGCAGCTGGCACGGCGAACAGGAGATCCGCAGATTGTTCGTACCGATCCTCAACGAAGCTTCGGTCGACATCATGCTATGCGGGCACTACCACCGCTACCAGTGGATAGACGACGGGAGCCGGGGCACGAACTTCCCGATCCTCGTAAATTCGAACCGGGACAAGCTCGTGGTGAAGGCCGACCGCAGGGGAATCGACATCGACGTCGTGAACACGGGCGGCGAGGTCATCAAACGCCACCGGATCGACAAGTAACCGCCTGAAAGGAAACAGAACAGGGACAAAGGCGCTTCCGGGCGCCTTTGCTCTTGGAACAAACCGCAGAGAACCAATAAAACACACTATGAAAACATCCAGACTACTGACCGCCTTCGCCACCGCCGCCCTGCTGCTCGGATGCGCCCCGGGCGGGCAAAAGGCCCAAGGGCCCTACTACATCGACATCAAAGACCGCGCACAGCTGCACGAGTGGTTCCGCTATTCGCCCGAGCGGCCGGTCGTCATCAGCGGCCACCGCGGCGGCATGGTGACGGGATTCCCCGAAAACTGCATCGAGTCGTTCGAGAAGACGCTCACGATGATGCCCTCGTTCTTCGAGATCGACCCGCGCATGACCAAAGACAGCGTGATCGTGCTGATGCACGACGCCACGATCGACCGTACCACGACCGGCACGGGCAAGGTTTCGGACTACACCTACGCGGAGTTGCAGCAGTTCTTCCTCAAGGATCGCGAAGGCAACGTCACGACCTACAAGATCCCCACCCTCGAGGAGTGCATCGCCTGGAGCCAGGGCAAGACGATCCTCAACCTCGACATCAAGGACGTCCCGCTCGAAGTGATGTCGCAATTCATCAACCGCCTGGCACCGGCCAACGTGATGTATACCGTGCGCAACGCCAAACAGGCGCGCACGTATCTCGACCGCGACCCGCAGGCGATGTTCTCGTGCTGGTGCAAGAACATGAAGGAGTTCAACGAGTATGTCGGGGAGCGGATTCCCTGGTCGCAGGTGATGGCCTACGTCGGCACGATGATGCTGCCCGACCAGCAGGAGCTTTACGACAACCTGCACCGCAACGGAGTGATGTGCATGATCTCGCTCGCCCCGACGCACGACCGCAGGGCCACCGACGCGCAGAAAATACAGGGCTACGAGCTCGAAATCCCGACGGGTTGCGACGTCATCGAAACCGACTACCCCTACTTATTCCAGAACCTCGATCTCAACCGCAAGTAAACAAATGGCTGCATTCGAAAAATACCGCTCGGTCTACACGCACGACGAGCTGATGGAACGCCTGCGCCGCATCCGGCACGTGGCACTCGACATGGACGGCACGATCTACATGGGCATGTCGCTCTTTCCCTACACCAAGCCGTTCCTCGCGGGGCTCAAGGAGTTGGGCATCGGCTATTCGTTCCTGACCAACAACCCGTCGAAGTCGATCGCCGACTACCTGCACAAGCTCGACGTGCTGGGCATACACGCCACGCGCGAGGAAATGTACACCACCGCCCTTGCGACGATCGACTACATCCGCGAGCACTACCCGGCGGCCAAACGGCTTTTCCTGCTCGGCACGCCGAGCATGATCTCGGAATTCGAGGCAGCAGGTTTCGAATCGGCCGCGGATTCGGCGAACGACGTGCCGGACGTGGTGGTCGCGGCGTTCGACATGACGCTGCAGTATGACCGCCTGTGCCGCGCCGCATGGTGGGTGTCGCAGGGCGTGCCCTACATCGCTACCAACCCCGACCGGGTATGCCCCACCGACCAGCCGACGGTACTGGTCGACTGCGGTTCCATTTGCGCTTGCATCGAACATGCCACGGGACGGCGGCCCGACATCACGCTCGGCAAACCCGATCCCAACATGCTCTCGGGCATACTCTCGCGCCACGGCCTGCAACCCGACCAGATCGCGATGGTCGGCGACCGCATCTACACCGACGTGGCGATGGCGCACAATGCCAAGGCCATGGGCGTGCTGGTGCTCTCGGGCGAAACGACGCTCGACGTGGCGGACAAGGCCGACCCGCAGCCGCACATCACGGCCGACAGCATCGAAGTGCTGGGCGCGCTGATCCGCGAAGCGCACGGCAAATAACCGGACGCAGCATGCCGTCCGGCAGACCGGCAGCACCGCACCGCCGCACCGGCATATCAGCGCTTGGGCGCACAAATGCCTGTCGGAAACAGCACTCCGAATAGGCGGAGGTTATACTCCTATCAGAAAAACCGGGCTCCGAAAGGGCCCGGTTTTTTACGGTGTTCACCGGAAAAGCACTATCTTTGCAGAAGATAAACCGCACCCGGACAATTGGGAGTTTGCGCTCTTGCCGCCCGGTTGCATTATCTTCGCGGCGATAGAGCCATATAAACGAACGGTAAACCCTATGGAACACAATATCCTCATACCCCTGCTGCTGACGCTGGGCGCCGGACTGGCCACCGGCATCGGCAGCGCCATCGCTTTCTTTGCCCGCCGCACCAACAAGCGGCTGCTGTCGTTCTCGCTGGGCCTGTCGGGCGGCGTGATGATCTACGTATCGTTCGTCGAGCTGTTCCAGCAGGCGCACACCACCCTCTCGGACGAATGGGGCGCACAGACGGGGATCATCGTCACCGTCGCCAGCTTCTTCGCCGGGATACTGCTCATCGGCATCATCGACCGGCTCGTCCCCTCGTTCGAAAACCCCCACGAGGCACACATGGTCGAGGAGATGGACAAGCAGCCCCGCAACCCGAAGCTCATGCGCATGGGCGTAATGACCGCACTGGCAATCGGCATACACAATTTTCCGGAAGGTATCGCCACGTTTACCTCGGCCGTGGACAACATGGCCCTGGGCGTTGCCATCGCCGCGGCGATCGCCATCCATAACATCCCCGAAGGCATTGCCGTCTCGATCCCGGTTTACTACGCCACGGGCGACCGCAAAAAAGCCTTCAAACTCTCGTTGTTGTCGGGGCTCGCGGAACCTGTCGGGGCGGTGCTGGCCTACCTTGTGCTGATGCCATTCATGACGCCGACACTGATGGGCTGCATCCTCGCGGGCGTGGCGGGAATCATGGTATTCATTTCGATCGACGAACTGCTGCCAGCGGCCCGTGAATACGGCGAAGCGCACATCTCGATCTACGGCGTAGTGGCCGGCATGGCACTGATGGCCGTAAGTCTCATAATGCTCGGATAAAACAATGGACATCCTGTTACTACTCGTCGGCCTGGGGCTGATCCTCGGCGGCGCAAATTTCCTGACGGACGGCTCTGCGGCGGTAGCCCAGCGTTTCCGCGTCCCGGAATTCATCATCGGCCTGACGATCGTCGCCGTCGGCACCTCGATGCCCGAACTGGTGGTCTCGGTGCTCTCGGCTGCGGCGGGCAACAGCGACGTGGCGATCGGCAACGTCGTCGGCTCGAACATCTTCAACGTCTTCGTAATCCTGGGAATCTGCGCGCTGATCCGGCCGCTCGTGCTTACGAAGGAGAACATCCGGCGCGACATCCCGTTCGGCATGGCCGCGTCGCTCGTGCTGCTGACGGTCACTTCCGACCGCCTGGTATGCGCCGGGGCAACGGACAGGATCGGCCGACTGGACAGTATCGTCATGCTCGCGCTCTACATCGGGCTGATGTGGTACATGATCCGCACAACCAAACGCCAGCGTAGCATGCCCGGTGCAGCGGGCGGGACGAAAACCCCGGCATCTGAAGCCGGAGCCATCGTAAAAAACGGGGTGAAGCAGGCCGAAGGGACTAAGAAACCGATGGCGTTGTGGCTGGCGGGGGTGATGATCGCAGGAGGGCTCGCGGGACTGATCTTCGGCGGCGAGATGTTCCTGAAAAGCGCTACGGCGATCGCCCGCACGCTCGGAATCAGCGAATCGGTCATCGCCATCACGCTCGTGGCGGGCGGCACGTCGCTGCCGGAACTGGCTTCGTCGGTGGTATCGCTGCTCAAAGGCAAGGCCGAAATGGCGCTCGGCAACGTCATCGGATCGAACATCGCCAACATCCTGCTGATCCTGGGCATCAGCGCCACGATCCACCCTCTGACGATGGGCGGGATCACGCTGACGGACATCCTCGTGGTCGTGCTCAGTTCGCTGCTGCTGTTCATGGCAGCCTTCACGTTCCGCAGCAAAAAGCTCGACCGGTGGGAAGGCGCTATCTTCCTGGCGATTTACATCGCTTATATCTGGTATTTGATCAGGTAGCGGTCGACCAGCCGAGGCAGGGCATAGCCGCCAAGCGCGGCGGTTTCCACGGACGGGAAAGCGGGCATGGCATCGCATTCGATGCGGTGGAAAACCGCATGCAAAAGCTGGTGCGAAAGCCGGTGCCCGGGCATCGTGACGCTGCGAAGCAGGTGCCACCTGCCGTTGCCGAGCAGCTCCCCGAACGCCGCCGTTGCAGCCAGCTCCGCGAAATCCACAGCTTTGTCCGTTTCGATAAGCGGAAATTCATACAACCCCTGCCAGATATCGCCTCCGCCGCGACGGTGCAACAGCGTCTGCCCGCCGCATGTCACATGCAGGTAGTTAAACCAACGGTCGCGCACCTTCGCACGCCCCTGTTTTACGGGACGCACGTCCACCGTGCCGGCAGCCAGGGCGAGGCACCGCCCAGCCAGGGGGCAATCCCCGCACCGGGGCTGCGCAGGGGTACATTGCAGGGCCCCGAAATCCATGATCGCCTGGTTGTAAAGTCCCGGGCGGGAAGTATCCAGCTGCGACTGTGCCAACTCGGCGAACGTCCTCTTCCCGGCCGTCGTATCTATCGGGATGCCGATATCGAAAAGCCGTGCCAGCACCCGGTATACATTCCCGTCGAGCACCGCACACGGGGCGTCGTAAACGATCGAGCAGACGGCCGCCGCAGTATAGTCGCCCACGCCGGGCAGCGCGCGCACCTCCCCGTACGTGGCAGGGAACACCCCGCCGAACCGAGACATGACCCGCCTCGCGGCAGCATGGAGGTTGCGGGCACGGCTGTAATAGCCCAACCCCTGCCACAGTTTGAGCACCTCGTCCTCGGGCGCGGCTGCCAGTGCGGCGATGTCGGGGAACCGCTCCGTAAAGCGCAGGTAGTACTCCAATCCCTGCGCCACGCGCGTCTGTTGCAGGATAACCTCCGAAAGCCATATCCGGTAAGGGTCACGCGTGCGACGCCAGGGCAAGTCACGGCCTTCGCGGGCGAACCAGGATAGCAGTATGTCGGAAACAGGCTCCATCTTTCGGATGCAAAAATAACATTTTTCCCGATTAGGAACTATATTTGAAGAGGTAAAGCCACTATCGAAGACGGAAGGTTATGGAAAGAAAAAAACACACGCGGGTCGACAATGCC
>ENA-UEQY01001622-UEQY01001622.1-human-gut-metagenome-genome-assembly--contig:-NODE-1622-length-13166-cov-3.561311_pt1 | contig 13166 bp, 10 predicted proteins | sample MGYA00242949_ERZ507949 | MGnify/ENA primary metagenome ERZ507949 (study PRJEB26167, sample SAMN06115403) | human gut metagenome | host: Homo sapiens | place: China:Jiangsu | collected 2016-07-06... | reverse complement strand
CCTGTATTCTATTCTTTGGATTGTAATTACGATCGGCTTCTCGATCATATATGAATTTATTCCCGATAAATTTTGGAACGAAACTTTGGCCGTTCTCCTCGGTATCACCGGTAGTTTTATGATTCTGGGCATATCCAAGTCATTATCTCGTTTAACTGTCTCATTTGTAGAATGGTTGAAGTATATAGGAACTATGTCCATGACTATATATTTGTTTCACACTTTATTTATGGGTGTGGTAAAGTCAATTTTAACACATATATTGTCGGGCGGAAATATAATAGAATTTGTGTTCGTTACGTTATTTATAGTAGGAACGGGAATAGTCTCTCCCATTTTATTGTATAAATGGGTATGGATAAAAAATAAATTTACGTCCCGAATATTTAAATAACCTGAACACGACCCATGAAGCGAATGCCACGTATCCTTTTGGTAAATAAATTTTACTATCCGAGAGGAGGAGATTGTATTTGTATGATCAATCTCGAAGCCTTGTTACGTCGTCTCGGATATGAAGTGGCCGTGTATTCTATGGTTTATTCTCAGAATTTGCCCAGTGAAATGTCGGGCTATTTTGCATCGGAAATTTCATTTTCCGATGGACTTAAAAATAAAACAAGAGCGGCTTGCCGTATCTTTGGATTAGGAGATATAAAAAAATCGTTTAAGAAGATATTGAATGATTTTCGTCCTGACATAGTCCATTTTCACAACATTCACTCTTATCTTTCTCCGGTTGTCGTAAAATTGGCGAAAGAATATGGCTGTCGTACTGTTTGGACGCTGCACGATTATAAATTGTTATGTCCGTCGTATAACTGCCTTTGTCAAGGGAAAATTTGTGAAGCCTGCTTTACCGATCGTTTTCAAGTATTTCGTCGGAAATGTATGAAAGGAAGCCGGATAGCCAGCGCATTGGCTTATGGAGAAGCCTTATGGTGGGATCGGAAAAAACTGCAACGCTGGGTTGATACTTTTGTTTGCCCTAGTTCTTTTATGGCACAGAAGATGAGAGCCTGCGGTTATGATTACACGAAATTATCCGTAATTTGTAATTTTATAGAACAGGATAAATTGGATTTTTTTCATTCGACAGAGATAAATGAAAGGGAAAAGTCGCGCTACTATTGCTATGTAGGTCGTTTGTCCGAGGAAAAAGGTGTACGCATGTTGCTCGAAGTGGCAGAGTCTTTGCCATTTCCTCTTTATATTGCGGGAGATGGGCCGTTGCTGAATGAGTTACAGGCAAAATATAGTTCGGGAAATGTCATTTTTTTAGGACACCTTTCGTCTATGGAGATAGTACGATTGGTGAAACATGCGCAGACGATGGTAGTCCCTTCCATTTGGTATGAAAATAATCCGTTAAGTGTGATAGAGTCTTTGTGTATGGGAACGCCGGTTATCGGAGCCGAAGTCGGTGGAATACCGGAACTGATACGTGAGGGCGATGGTATGTTGTTCCGCATGGGAGATAAGGAAGAATTAGCCTCGGCTATTGTTTCTGTGATGTCTAAGGACAACGTGGATACACAAGGTATTGCACAACGAGCTCAAAAACGATTCTCGGAGGAACGATATTGGGCGGAATTGAAGAATGTGTATGACTTGTGAAAACAAGATGTTCGATATATAAAATTTTTGATAGACCGGTGAAAAAGGTTTATCTTTGCACGATATTTGTAAGAAATGAAAGTTTTTGCGCCTACCGATATAAGCATTATTACCACTTATCGCTGTCCCATGCAGTGTAAGATGTGTAATATCTGGAAAAATCCGACAGATCCGCGGCTGGAAATTCAACCGGAAGAATTGGAGATTTTGCCGCATGTGAAATTTATCAATATAACAGGGGGAGAACCTTTTATTCGTGAAGATTTAGATAAGATTGTGGAGGTCGCTTTTCGAAAAGCCCCCAGAGTTGTTATTTCCACGTCGGGGTGGTTCGAGGAGCGAGTATTGGAGTTGGCGAGAAAATTCCCCAAAATAGGAATACGTATCAGTATCGAGGGCTTATCTCAAAAGAATGATGAATTACGGGGAAGAGCCGGAGGTTTTGATAAAGGGTTGAGGACTCTCTTGTCACTTAGGGAAATGGGGGTGAAGGATATTGGGTTCGGTATAACGGTGTCGAATAATAATTCCGAAGATATGCTTTCCCTATATCGTCTTTCCAAAGCCTTGAATATGGAGTTCGCTACCGCTGCGTTTCATAATTCGTATTATTTTCACAAAGATGACAATGTGATTACCAATCGCGATACCGTTTGTGGTAACTTTGCCGAGCTGATCAATATGCAAATGAGGGAAAAACACCCCAAATCATGGGCACGGGCATTTTTTAATATGGGATTGATAAACTATATCGAAGGAAATCGCCGTATGTTGCCGTGTGAAGCAGGTTTGATGAATTGTTTCATAGACCCTTATGGCGAAGTTTATCCTTGCAATGGGTTGGAAGCTAAGTATTGGAAAGAGAGCATGGGAAACATTCGACAGGCGAACTCTTTTTCGGATATTTGGAGCAGCGAACAAGCCCAACATGTGCGTAGTTTGGTACGCAAATGTCCGAAGAATTGTTGGATGGTCGGCACGGTCTCTCCGGTTATGAAGAAATTTGCTTATGCCCGTCACCCCATGGGGTGGATTATCAAAAATAAATTACGTTCCCTTTTAGGGAAACCTGTTTGTCTGGATAAGAAATGGTACGACGTGGGGCAAGATCCCATGCAGGGAAATTTAGGACGTGAGTAAACGGGGGAGGGGAGTGTTGCGATGAAGATAGTTGTAGTCGGTACTCGTGGTATCCCCGATATTCAGGGAGGTGTGGAAACACACTGTGAGGAATTATATCCCCGATTAGCTGCTATGGGACATGATGTGACGGTTGTTCGTCGTTCGTGTTACGTCACTCCCCAAAATAAGATTAAGGAGTATAAAGGCGTTCGTCTAAAAGATATTTATGCTCCCCGCAGAAAAAGTATAGAAGCCATTGTTCACACTTTTTTAGCGATTATTTATGCTCGTTGGGTCGATGCTGACGTTTTACATATCCATGCTATCGGCCCGGCTCTATTAACCCCGTTGGCCCGGTTGTTGGGATTACGAGTGGTGATGACCCATCACGGTCCCGATTATGATAGGCAGAAGTGGAATAAGACAGCTAAGTCTGTGCTCAGATGGGGCGAACGAATGGGGGCGAATTATGCCAACGAAGTGATTGTAATTTCTACTGTGATAGATAATATTTTACGTGAAAAGTATGATCGCACGGACGCGCACTTGATTTATAATGGCGTGAATAAGCCTGTGCCGGCAAAAGACGACAGTTATATTCGGTCGTTGGAGTTGACACCTCGACGATATGTTTTGGCCGTAGGACGTTTTGTGGAGGAGAAAGGATTCGATTTACTCATAAAAGCATTTGCTCGTATTTCCGATTCGAACTGCAAATTGGTCATAGCTGGTGATGCCGACCATGAAGATCATTATTCTGTCTCTTTAAAACGGCTGGCAGAAGAACACCATGTCGTTCTCACAGGCTTCGTAAGGGGGGCTAAATTGAATGAACTCTTTTCCCATGCGCGTTTGTTTGTCCTTCCTTCTTTTCATGAAGGATTGCCCATTGTGCTGCTCGAAGCGTTGAGTTATCGGTTGCCGGTATTGGTCAGCGACATTCCGGCGAATAGGCTTGCCTGCCTCGATGCCTCCGATTTTTTCGTTACGGGGAACATCGGCTCGTTGGAAGAGAAATTATCTTGTAAATTAGAGGGAGAAATGGAAGAACGTCATTATGATTTATCTCCTTATAATTGGGACTATATTGCGTCTCAGGTAGATTCTGTATATCGGTTAGCTAAGAAACCCCGATAATAAAAAATATTCCTTCGATAAAAATTTCCGCTATTTTCGAACTATCTTTTGTCGGTTTTGTTTTTGGAGTATAACAATGGTGTTATTATATAACAATCAAAACAAAACTGATATGAAAAAACTAATCCCAATTCTTTTTGTCGTAGCGGTATTAGCTGCATGCCAAAAAGAGCCCAGCCTTTCCAAGCTGGATGATGATTATGTGGTGTTTACCGATTATGATAAATCGGCCGACTTCGGCGAATATCTCACCTATTATATGCCGGATAGTGTCTTACTCATTACGAATAATGAAAAAGCGACCTATTGGACAAATGAAGATGCCGATTATATTCTCGAAACATTTGCCGATAATATGGCTGCTCGGGGATTCACATTGGTCGATTCGAAAGAAGATGCCGATTTAGGGTTACAGGTAAGCTATATTGAAGACGTACGTTATTTCGTCGATTATCCCAATGATTATTGGTGGTGGGGATATCCCGGATATTGGGGCCCCGGATATTGGGGAGCATATTGGAACAGTTGGTATTATCCCTATCCCGTAGTATATAGTTATAGTGTGAATTCATTTTTGGCCGAGTTAGTCGACTTAACGAATAAAAACAGTAGCAATCGACGGTTAACGATTCTTTGGGATTCCTATATGGCCGGATTGAAGAGCGGCTCCCCTAGATTAAATAGAAATTTAATAATCCAAGCGATAGACCAGTCGTTTGTTCAGTCTCCTTACTTGACGAATAAATAACGGGCTACCCCATTTTATATATTAATAAAAAGAAAACGAATTATGAAAACTATTAAACACATATCGTTATGGGTGGTAGTCGCTACTTGTATGGTAGCCGTGTCGACCCGGGGAAACGCACAAGCCGTTTCGAGTACTTATTTTAATGTCGATTGGCAGTTTAACGCTCCTGTTGGGAACAGTTATGCCGATAAAGCCAGTGGATGGGGTATGAATTTTGAAGGTGGTTATTATGTAATGCCTAAAATGGCTATTGGAGCTTTCATTTCTTATCACACGAATAATAAATATATAGACAGGCAGACTTAGACGTTAAAGAGCAATTCGGCTCTTACGACCGACCAGCAACACCCGTTGTTTCAGCTACCCTTTGGTCTGTTGGCAAAATATCGCTTTACGACCGACGGAATTTTAGAACCTTATGCAACGGTGAAATTGGGCGCCAATTATAGTCGCATGTCTTCTTATTTGCAGGCTTGGGAGATTTATGATGATACATGGGGTTTTACCGTGTCTCCCGAAATCGGAGTGAGTATTTTCCCGAATCCGAGTGTCCGTTATGGTTTCCACGTAGCTTTGTATTATAATTATGCTACTAATAAGAGTAAAGTATTGACCTATGATATCGATGGTCGCAACAATATAGGGTTCCGTTTAGGGGTCTCTTTCTAAAAAGGTTAGTCTCGGTATAAAGGGGGAATAAATGTATATTCATACACTTTATTCCCCCTTTTTTGTTAAATAAAGAGAGGGGAGTTGTGCCGTAGTGCTTTATATATTATTTTTGTCTCGATTATCAATAATATTCATACATTATGTATCATCGTTTGAGAGTAGGATTATTAGTCGTTTTCTGTTTATCTATCGGAAATTTATTCGGGCTTTTTGCCCAACATTCGACAGATTACTATTCTTTGTCGATGGTCGGAAATGCCGGAAACGGGATTTTTGCACCGTATTATTTGTCTGCCAATAAGCATGGGTTGGTAACACACAGTAAAAGCGGATATTTGCGAGCCTCGGTTTTTAAAGGCTTGGAGATGAACAAACGGTTTTCCTATGAGTTTGGTATCGATTTGGTTGGATTGATGTCTTCTACATCTCCGGTATCCTATTATTCAGACGGAAACCTGAAAACGTATAATCCGGGCGTGTCGTCTTTCCTCATACAACAAGCCTATATAGGCATGAAATACCGCATGATTTTTATATCGGCAGGTTGTCGGGAGCTTACCGATGAAGTAGTAAATTTCGAGTTGAGTTCCGGCGGGTTGGTCTGGTCAGGCAATGCACGGCCTATACCCCAAGTTAGAGCCGGATTTATCGATTTTGTAGATATTCCGTTTACGAAAGGCTGGGTACAGATTAAGGGTGAACTCGCGTATGGAAAGTTTATGGACAACGATTTTTTAAGGGACCATTACAATTATTATAATCAGTATATTACGACCGATGCTTTATATCACCATAAATCCATTTCGTTTCGTTCCAATCCCGACAAACCCTTTGTCGTAACGATCGGAGCCGAACTGGCAGCACAGTTCGGAGGCACAAAACGGTATTATAAAGAGGGCGTTTTGATAGATTCTCTCACGATGAAAAGTCCGACCCGCTTGAAAGATTTTTTTAAAATCTTGTTTCCGTCGTCTGGTGATGGCCAAACCAATGAAGGAGATCAGGCCTACTATTATGGAAACCATGTGGGACAATGGAATTTATCGGCGGAATACAGGTTCAAAGACAATTCTTCTGTAAGAGGTTACTTCGAATGGTATTACGACGATGCATCGGGAATGGGGAAGTTCAATGGTTGGGACGGTCTATGGGGGCTTGAATATAAGAGCGGTAAGAAAAACTGGCTGTCGAATGTCGTTTTAGAATATTTGGATATGACCAATCAAAGTGGGCCTCTGAATTGGTGTCCGAGTGATTATAATGATCCTAAATTGGATATAGAAGCCACGGGAGCCGATGATTACTACAATAACTATTTCTATAACGGTTGGGCGCATTACGGCCTTTCCAATGGTACGGCAATGGCTAAATCCTTGTTGTACAATACAGATGGTTATATGAGATACAAGCATAATAGAATACGAGGAGTCCATTTAGGAGCGTCGGGTTATATTGCTCCCGAATGGAAATATAAAATATTAGCGTCGTATCGAACCTCTTGGGGAACGACTTTTCTTCCGTTAGCCGATACCCAACACGATATGTCGGGGCTGATAGAATGTGTTTATTCTCCGATAAAACTTTCGGGGTGGTCGTTTTCCGCTTCTTTGGCCGGAGATTGGGGCGAGTTGTATGGAGATAAATGGGGTGTTGCTATCGGTATCAGGAAAAGTGGAATTTTAACAATTGGAAAATGAAGAACAAGATAATGATTCGCCGTATTTTAATAGGACTGTTTTTGGGGATTGTTGTCACCTCTTGTACCCATAATGATGGGTATATAGGTCCTCTTTTCGGGAAATGGCAATTGATTGAGATGTGGGAGAATGGTACAATGACCCCACATGATAGCCTTTACTATAATTTTCAGAGTAGTGTCATAAAGTTACAATTGGTTCATCGGGGAGGAATAGAAAATACAACAGAAAATTATTTCGGGAGTTATGTTCGTGAAAATGACATACTGAAATTTAAAATAATGGAACCCTCTTGGTTTGAATTTAAACCTGATTTATCTGTTTTCAAGTTGGAAATGGACAAAGAATATACTTTTTACATTGAGAAACTTACCTCTTCCAAAATGATTTTGACCCGGGGTGAAGATGAACGCTTTGTTTTCCGAAAGTTCTGAATTTACAGATATCGGATTTCCCGATTTTCAGAATCCTCCGAGATTTGCTTGGGATATAATTTAATGAATCCCGACCGGGGATCGAATAAGTCTTCTAATTTTTTAGCGCTGTTTCCTGAGAATAAAATGCCGTTGAGGTCAGAAGTCAGTCTGGCCGAAAACCTTTTGGGGGCGTAAAGTATTGCGCCTGTCAGTTTATGTTTATAGAGCCAGATGAAACAAGTGTTAGGATTTACTCCGCGAGTTAAGTACCCTAAAATAGTTCCGACGGGAATTTCACTGCGTACCGACGAATCCAATTTAACGATTCGGTGTGTAAAGATTTCGGAAAATCGAATGTCTTTAAACCGTTCGATAGCGACTCTTTCTCCATTTTCTGTTAGGAGCCAAATACCTTCCCAACTGTCGATTGGAGCTGTATCGAAATAATGTTTGGCACTTTCTTCGGTATAATTTTCAAGAATGAAACTACGATAAGGAGGCTTACTTTCATAACGCCCTTCTTCATCTTTTATCGATGAGGAACAGAGCATACCGATGCATAGTAAAACTATGAGTTTGATTCTCATTAGAATTTATAGTTGAATCCGAAACTTAGTAATTCTTTCAGTTGGAAATGTCCGAAGTCTTTGTTCAGCGCGCGAGCGTCGTCATATCGCAGATGAACAAACAAACGAGTAGAGAAGAAACGGTTGAGGATAAAGTCGAATGTATTTTCCATATCCCCTTGTACATGATCATAGTTGGTGAAATAAAACAGTCTGCAACTCCAAACCATGTTATGATAGAACTCCCATTTGATGCGCCCTTCGAAGGAGGAACCGTATTGATTCATGCTTTTCCCCGATTTGATCCCGAAGCTGGCCGCATCCATGTCGTCGTTAACGATGAATTGCAAGTTGTAGGAAAGCGGAGAGAGCGATATTGATGTCTCGAAACGTTTTTTATCGTTTTTATATTGATAAGACATACCTAAACCCAAATTCAACTCGGCAGGAGATAGAAATGCAGCCACCTTGTTGTTGGAATTAGCGGCATAACTGGTGAAAAATTGTGTCTTGAAATTCATGGTAGCAGTGTAGTACCATTTGTTGTAGGCTTTAAGACCGAATTTCGAGTTTATCTGGAATAAATCTTCACTGATTTTTACAGAATGCAATGTGTCTTCCGGGGCACTGTTGATGTTCAATCTCCATTGTACTAAATTCTCGAATAAGATACGTTGCTCTTTGGGATCGTTATATTTGATAGAGAATTGTTGATCGCTTAGCAGATTGACGTTGCTCGTCCCTCCTTGATACCAATTCTCCGAAACATAGACTTGGGAAAATTGTATGGACGATTGGAAATTGATTATCCATCGTTTTAGTTTGATCTTTTCTTTTCCCACGTCATTTTTTATAATCAGCGGCTTTTCTTTGATAGAGAGAATATGTTTGGCCGGATCGTTTTCGATCACGTATTGTTTAGGCACTTCCGGTAGATTGTCTGTATTGTAATGTATAAGTTTCGGGTAATTGACGATTACATAGTTCTGTGCTAAATTTCGGGTCTTTTCGGCTTGAATCTCGTCTTGTAACCATTTATCGTCCACCGAAAGAGACTTTGGTTTGAATGGGCATTTTTCGGCCGAGGGTAAATGTTGAAAAGGAGTAGACATCTGTTTTTCGAACACGATAGGTAAGAAAAGTGGGTTGACAGGTATTTCGCCCGACCCTTGCATAGCTCTTATGCTGTCAGCATATTCGAGCATACGCAACATTTTGATAACCGGTAAAATCTGCTCGGTTGAGTCTGTTTCCAATAATGAAAGTAAATTCTTGTCGGCCTCTTGCTGGCGAGCGATCGAGTCGGTATCGGTAACCTGTATGGTTATAGAATCTGATGGCATGGCCATTGTTATACTGTCAGATACGATTTCGTTCGTTATACTATCAGATACGATTTCGTTCGTTATACTATCGTTCTGTTCTATGACAGTCGTTGCGAATACTCCGGTTACAGAAAGAAGACCTATGAGAATAGCTGTAATTCGTGAGTTCATAAGAGTATATGTTTGTATATTTTAAGATAGTGCAACAAGTAGAGAGTAGAAATAGGTTTATTCGATTATGGCAAGGCGTAGCCTATTTTCGCATCTGTTTGCAAAGATAATGATTATTTGATACAAATTGTTTACCGATAGTCTTTCTTTTGGGTAAAAATTGTAAAGTGTTTCTATCTGTTATGGGCTTTTCTCTTCATAGCAAATGAAAAGTGATAATTCTGTTGAATGTTGCGATAGATTGTGGATTATTTTTCCTAATTTTGCGACTTGTAAATGTAACACATAAACCATATTTTATCGTGGAGACTAAGTATATATTCGTTACGGGGGGGGTAACCTCGTCGTTGGGTAAAGGTATTATTTCGGCTTCGTTGGCTCGATTGCTTTTGGCAAGAGGTTATAGAGTAACTATCCAAAAGTTCGATCCTTACATCAATATAGATCCCGGAACATTGAACCCTTATGAACATGGAGAATGTTATGTGACGGTCGATGGACACGAAGCCGACCTTGACTTGGGTCACTACGAGCGATTCACCAATACTCCTACGACTCGCGCCAATAATATTACAACAGGGCGTATTTATCAAAATGTAATAGATAAAGAACGACGGGGCGATTATTTGGGAAAGACGGTGCAGATTATTCCGCATATTACAGATGAAATTAAACGTAACATTAAACTTTTAGGATCGAAGAACCAGTTCGATTTCGTAATCACGGAGATCGGGGGAACGGTCGGAGATATCGAATCTTTGCCCTATCTCGAAAGCGTACGTCAGTTGCGTTGGGAAATGGGGAAAAATTGTGTATGTATTCATTTGACCTATGTACCTTATATTGCTGCCGCTAAGGAATTGAAAACCAAACCGACCCAACATTCGGTAAAACAATTGCAGGAGGTAGGTATCCAACCCGATATATTGGTATTGCGTACCGAGTACGAGTTATCTCTTGCTTTACGTAAGAAGGTGGCATTGTTTTGCAATGTAGATCCTGCGGCAGTGATTCAGTCGATAGATGTTCCGTCTATATACGAAGTCCCTTTGAAAATGCATCAACAGCATTTAGATGAAATCGTATTGACGAAAACCGGTTTACCCATAAACGGAGAACCTCATTTGGAGCCGTGGTTGAATTTCTTGCATCGCATGAAAAATGCGACTAAGACCGTACGTATCGGATTAGTCGGCAAATATGTAGAACTTCCCGATGCCTATAAATCTATCAATGAATCGTTGTTTCAGGCGGCGACCTATAACGATCGCAAACTCGATTTGCAATATATTCATTCCGAGAAATTAAATAGCGGAAATGTGGACGCTATGCTTTCTTCTTTAGATGGCGTGTTGATTGCTCCGGGATTTGGGCAGAGAGGTATCGAAGGAAAATTCATCGCTTTGAAATATGCTCGTGAACACGATATCCCGACATTTGGCGTATGTTTGGGTATGCAATGCATGGTGATCGAGTATGCCCGTGATGTGTTGGGGTATACCGATGCTAACTCTACCGAAATGGACGTGACGACCAAGCATAATGTAATAGACTTGATGGAGGAGCAGAAAAGCATAACCAATATGGGTGGGACGATGCGTTTAGGCGCCTATGACTGTATATTGTCCGAAGACTCTATTGCTGCTAAGGCTTATGGAACGACCCATATTCGCGAACGGCATCGCCATCGTTTCGAATTTAACAATGAGTATCGTAAAGCTTTTGAAGATGCCGGAATGCGTTGCGTGGGCGAGAATCCCGAAACTCATTTGGTCGAAGTTGTCGAGGTTCCGTCTTTGCGTTGGTATGTGGGAGTACAATATCACCCCGAGTACAATAGTACGGTTCTTAATCCGAATCCCCTTTTCGTTGACTTTATTAAAGCAGCGATTTCAAAAAAATAAATTTAGTAATCTCAAAATTGAAGAATGGATAAAAACACGATTTTAGGTCTTGTATTGATGGTCGTAGTTGTGCTGCTTTTCTCTTGGTGGATGCAGCCTACACCCGAACAATTGGAGGCACAGCGTCGGTATAACGATTCGATTGCCGCTGTGGAAGCGGAACGTATGGCCGAGGCCGCTTTGGCAGAAACACCCGTTTCGACCGATACCGTTTCGGGAGAAGTTGCCGATTCATTAAAAAATGCAGGTTTGATAGCGCGTTTCGGCGAGTTCGCTCCTTGTGCCGAAGGTTCGGAAGAATTTACTACTTTGTCCAATAATAAGGTGACATTGAAGTTTTCTAATAAAGGAGGTCGTCTTTATGAGGCTGTTTTGAATGATTACATGGCCTATGATTCCACGAATGTGACTCTGTTTACCGGAGACGAAAACGATTATGGATTCATTATTCGTACGAATGCGCGCGTGATCGATACACGCGATTTATATTTTACTCCCGAAATCGATGGTAATGCTGTAAATATGACATTGCAGCTTGCCAATGGAAGTCAGATGGGCATTCGATATTCTTTGCCGGAAGACAGCTATATGTTGAAAATGGATATCTGGCAGAAAGATATGGATCGGGTAATTCCGTCGAGCGCTGTTTATTGGGATTTTATTTGGGACCAGAAAATGCGCCGTCAAGAACAAGGACGTATGTTTGAGGAGAGAAATAGTGCCTTGTATTATAAATTTGCAGGAGACGATGTAGAGCATTTGAGCGAGTCGGGTAACGATGAAGAGAAAGCGACTACGAGCCTCAAATGGATTGGGTTTAAAAACCAGTTTTTCTCTACTGCTTTTATTGCCGATGGAAAATTTAACGACGGAATTTTTACCTCTCGGTCTTTGGAAGAAGATAGATATTTGAAACAGTTTCATGCCGAGAGTACGATAGATTATGATTCGAAAGAGCCGCAGGTTGCCGGATTCAATATTTTTCTCGGACCGAATTCTTATCCGTTATTGTCCTCTTATGACGACGATCTTTCGGGAGACCAGACACTCGATTTGGATAAGCTTGTTCCACTGGGATATAAGTTTTTCCGTTGGATAAATACACTCATCGTTATACCGGTATTCACCTTCTTGGGTAAATTTTTCAGCAATTATGGCGTTATCATTTTGTTGTTGACGATATTTATAAAGCTCGTTTTATTCCCCTTCACGTATAAATCTTATAAGTCGCAGGCTCGTATGCGGGTTTTAGCCCCTCAAATTAAGGAGATTAATGATAAGTATCCGGGGCAGGATAAAGCGATGGAGCGTCAGCGTTTGACAATGGATCTGTACAGCAAGGCGGGAGTGAATCCTATGGGCGGGTGTTTGCCGTTACTTTTACAAATGCCTATTCTTATTGCGATGTTCACCTTCTTCCCGTCTTCTATCGAGCTTCGGGGTGAATCGTTCTTGTGGGCGAAAGATTTGTCGACCTATGATGCGATCGTAAGTTGGGACACTTATATACCGTTGATAACGCCCTATTTTGGTAATCACATCAGCCTTTTCTGTTTGTTGATGACTATTACCAACTTGATATACACCAAAATCAATATGCAGAATACCGCCGGGCAACAACAGATGCCGGGTATGAAGTTCATGATGTATCTAATGCCCGTCATGTTCTTGGTATTCTTCAATAATTATTCGGCCGGGTTGAGTTATTATTATTTCTTGTCGTTGTTGATTACGATTATTCAAACCTATGTATTCCGTAAATGTATCAACGAGGAGAAAGTTCTTGCC
>ENA-UEQY01001604-UEQY01001604.1-human-gut-metagenome-genome-assembly--contig:-NODE-1604-length-13226-cov-4.956423_pt1 | contig 13226 bp, 10 predicted proteins | sample MGYA00242949_ERZ507949 | MGnify/ENA primary metagenome ERZ507949 (study PRJEB26167, sample SAMN06115403) | human gut metagenome | host: Homo sapiens | place: China:Jiangsu | collected 2016-07-06... | reverse complement strand
GGCATTTCCTGCGGCGGCTGGTCTTTTGTCATACTGCCGAAAATCAGCGGATGAAATTGGTGAATGTGCGCGCTTCCGTCTCCGGGCGCGCAACGCCCGCCGCGTCACCGGCGGCGATGCACCGCACCAGCCAGAGCAGGTTGCGCGCGAGCTGGCGCATGGTCTGCAGCCCTTCCGCATCCTGCGCGGCGTCCTCCGGACACGCACCGTGCACCATCGGCCAGTACTGCGAGGAGACGACCGGCATGTTCGAGATCATCGGGTACTTGACCAGCTGATCGAGCGCCGCCGTCGTGCCCGCGCGGCGCGCCGAGACAACGCACGCGCAGGGCTTGTTTGCCCAGCCGTCGGAGGCATAAAACAGCCGGTCGCAAAAGGCCGACATCGCGCCGGAGATCCCGGCATAGTGCACCGGGGACGCGAGCACGAGCGCATCGGCCGTCTCCATCGCGTCGATGGCATCGTTCACCAGTCCGCCGCGCACGCAGCGCCCGGTCGCACGGCAGCCGCCGCAGGCCACGCAGCCGCCCATCTGCTCGTCACCGACGGTCAGGATCTGCACCTCGGCACCGGCTGCGCGCAGCACCCGCTCCATTTCGTGCAGGGCGGTGTATGTGCAGCCGCGCGGATGCGGGCTGCCGTTGATCATGAGAATTTTCATCGTATCACCCCACGCGCAGGATAGCACAAATCGCCGTGCCGCGCAAGGCGGCGCCCCGGCTGAAAACCGGGGCCGGCTGATTCCCCGCACATGGGCAAAGATAAAAACGCCCTCCGGACGGATTCCCGTCCGGAGAGCATTTTTGCGGCACAAAGAACGGCCGCCCCAAAGGCCATCAGCCTTCGGGGCGGTTTTTCCCATTTTGGGGACATACGCTCGCGCACATGCACATCAGCAGAGGCCGGGGAACAGCGCGCACATCACGATGACGGCAATCGTGCCGCAGGTCGTGGCGATGACCGTTGTGATAAACATGGGCGGATAAATCTCCTTGAGCTTCATGCGGCACATCGGCAGCAGCATCAGGATGGCGCCGGAGTACGGCATGGAATCGAGCGTCGTCGCGGCGAAGCAGGCGATGCGGTGGATCGCGTTGACATTGAGCCCGAGATCGAGCAGCTTCGGTGCGATGAGCGGCAGAGAGATCAGCTGGCCGGTGGAGGAACCGCCGGTGAGCATGCACATGACGGCGACGACCACGGCGCAGATCAGCATCGGGGACATGTTGATGCTGGTAATGGCATTGAGCATGGTCGTGAACGCTTCCGTGTTGGTCACGACGCCGGCAAAGCCGCAGATGGCCGCGACCGTCAGCGACATGTGGATGGAGTCCGCCGCGCCAGTGCTGATGAGCTCGCGCAGGTTCTTCGCCTTGAGCTGCTTCCAGAACAGCAGGATGGACAAAACGGTGCTGCCGATCACGCAGATGTTGATGTTGATCTTCAGGATGTTGAAGGAAACAAAGAGCGCGACCAGCGGAATGAGCGCGATCCAGAAATTCGGCCGCGGCGTGTTCTTGTCATAGTGCGGATCGAGCGGGTGGAGCTCAAAATGCTCGCCCTTGGCCCGCGCCTTGTTGATGTAGATATTCATCAGGACGATGATGACGATGACTTCGACCGCCGCGCCGACAAGGCCGGGGACGAGCGCCACATCCGCCGCCGTGCCGAGGGCGGTCATGGCGGCGACGTTGGTCACCTGCGGGCTGCCGGGCATGGTCAGCGTAAACGTATAGGAAGCCGCGGCGAGCACGCCGAGGATAAATTCAAAGATTGTAAGTGCGACCGGGTACATGAGCACGATGAACACACTGGCATTGATGCCGCCCATGCAGAGAATGATGCCGATGGCCACGATGACCGCAACCGCAATCACATTTTTCTTTGTGTTGCTGGCGCCGGGCCGCAGGAGCTTGCTCATGATCGTATCGGCGATGGAGAAGGCCGCGCCGCTCTCCGAATAGATCTTTGACTGAATGCTGCCGAACAGCAGCAGGAAGAAGAAGCTTTTGATCGGGACGAACATGCCGTTGACATAGGAGTCGAGCAGCGTGTCCATGAACGGGAGCACGTTAAATGCGATCACGACCGCCGCGCCCACGATCGAAGCAATATATACGGACCAGTCCTTGTAGCAAAGATAGATAACGACAAGGAAGCCGAGAATACAACCAACTACGCCCATAGGATGCTACCTTTCGTATTGATGTCGGTCTCTCCGCTTTCAGTGCGGCATGACCGGAGAAAGAGAAAACCGGTCATGCCACAAAAAAGAGGGGAGGATGGTCTGCGGATGATGCTGCGCAAATCAGGCCTGCGCGGCCTTCTCCTGCGCGGCTTTTTCTTCTGCAGCAACCTCTGCCAGCGTGCGTCTCTTGGGCTGGGGGATGGTGGTGTAGAAGACGACGGCAATGATGCAGGCGATGATGGCATAGATCATGGAGGCAGTGTAGCTGCCGCCAGTGGCCTTGACGAGCGCCGAGCTGATCTTCGGGCTGATGAAGGTGCAGATGATCATGTAGCCGAGCATGCAGATGCCGAAGATGCCGCCGGCATACTTGGAGCCATAGGTCTCCTGAACGGCGACCGGGTGGCAGCAGTTCGTCGCGCCGAAGCCGACCGCCAGCAGGACATAGGCAATGTAGAACATGGCCAGGCTGTGGGCAAACATCAGGCAGACCGAAGAGGCGATGGAGCAGATGCCGCAGATCGTATAGACCTTGCGGTAGCCGAGCTTGTCGATGAGCGCGCCCATGCCGAAACGGCCGATGACGTTGCAGATCGAGTAGATCGACACGCCGATGGTTGCCGCGTTGAGCGAGTAGCCCGCGTCCGAAATGAGAACGGAGAAGCGGGGGTAGCAGATGATGTACATGGTCGGGAACAGACCGTAGCCGAGGAACAGGTGCCAGTAGCCGCGGGTCCGGAACGCCTGGCCGGGCGTCAAGCTCTCGAGCTGCGTGGCTGCGAGCTTGGGATCGTCCGCCTTGGCTTTCCAGCCAGCCGGGGCATAGCCCACCGGGGCGCTCTTGAGACCGATGGCCGCGCAGATGCCGATGACGATGATCGCGCCGCCGACGATGTAGAGCGTGACGATGATGCCGATGCTGCCGATGAGCTTGACGATCAGGGGCGCGAGGAAGGTGGCGGAGCCGCCGTTAAAGGCCATGCACAGGCCGGAGGCAAAACCGCGCTTGTCGGGGTACCAGCCGGTCGCGCAGTAGGTGCTGCCGGTGTACGTGAAGCCGACGCCGAGACCCTGCAGGACGCTGAAGGTGATGTACAGCATCCAGGGGGAGCCGGAGGGGACCATGCCGGACAGCAGGAACGCGAGGCCCAGCAGGATGCAGCCGAGGATGAGCGTTTTCTTGGCGCCGATCTTGCCGAGCAGCCAGCCGCTGAGGATGTGGCCGGGCGTCTGCATGAAAGCCATATAGGTGGCGACGCCGGCAATGGCTTCCGTCGTCCAGCCGAAGTGCTTTGCCATCGGGGAGACGAAAACGGCCGCGGAGTTGACGATGCCGCACATGGCGAGCACGATCAGGGCACGCACCAGAATACCTGTGCGATTCGGTGTTTTGATTGCGTTGTCCATATCTTTCTCCTTATATCTTCATATTGTTCTGAGCGGATGTGTCAGTTGCAGGTCCAGCCGCCGTCGACCGCGACGACCTGGCCGGTCGTGTACGTGCAGCAGGGCGCGGCGAAGTAAACACACAAGCCGTCCATCTCGCCGAGGATGCCGTGGCGCTCTTTCGGGCAGCGGTCCTTGTGCAGCTGCACAAAAGCGTCGGAGTCGATGAACTTCTCGGTCAGCTCGGTCGGGAAGTAGCCCGGCGCGATGCAGTTGACGGTGATGTTGTACTTGCCCCAGTCGTTGGCCATGGCCTTGGTCATCATGTGCACGCCGCCCTTGGAAGCGCAGTACGGTGCGGTCCAGACGTTCTTTCTGGAGACGAAGCCGTGGATGGAAGAGACGTTGACGATGCGGCCATAGTTGTTGGGGATCATGGACAGGCGCGCGACGTCGCGGCAGAGATAGAACAGGCCGGTCAGGTCGGTATCGACCACGTGGGCCCACTGCTCATCGGTCATGGTCGCCGGGTCGCCGGAACCGCCGGTGCCGCCGGAGTTGACCAGAATGTCGATCTTGCCGAAGTGCGCAATGACGTCCTCCACGCACTTGGTGACGGACTTGGAGTCGCACAGGTCGAGGTAGTGGGGGTAAACCTCCACGCCGTACTCCGCGGCGATCTCCTTCGCGTTCTTCTCCAGGCGGTCGGTGCGGCGCGCCACAATGGCGACGTTGGCGCCGGCGTTGGCCATTGCCTTTGCAAACTGCAGGCCGAGGCCGGAGCTGCCGCCGGCAACCAGAGCGACCTGACCGGTCAGATCAAAAATGTTGTTTTTCATGGTATCGTCTCCTTTTTTTGAAATCGTTCAGAATCGTTTTTTCATATCTATGTGTCAGAATTCCCATGCGAGGGCGAACGCATCGCGGTTGGCCTCGAGCATGGTGCCGCCGCGCACAGCGTCGCCGGCATAGACGACGTGGTCAAAGTTCCGGTCAAACGCCGCGCGCGCGGCCAGATCCGGTCGGCTGCCCATCGCCAGAACGACGGCCTCGGCCTTCAGCTCGGTGCACTGGCCGGTGTGCGTGTCCCGCAGACGGATGCCGCCGTCGTCCACTGCGGCGATGGCCTGGCCGGTGCGGAACGTCACGCCGGCCTCCCGCAGCAATGGCAGGAGCTTGAACTTGGTGATGTAGTACACGGACGCGCCGATCTCATCGGCCATTTCCACGATCGTGACCTTGTTGTTCGCACACAGGAAGTGGGCCACTTCGAGCCCGACGTGTCCGCCGCCGATCACGGCGACTTCCCTGCCCTCGATCGCGCGGCGGCCGAGCAGAACATCCTCGATGCCGAACACGTTTTCGCGGTCAATGCCGGGAATGTCCGGCACGATCTGCTGCCCGCCCATGGTGACGAAGATACCGTAAGGATCGAGCCGCCGGAGCTCCGCCATGGTCGGCGCGTGATTCAGCTCTACCTGCACGCCAAGTGCGGCAAGCTGATTTTTCTGCGTCTCGATGTACTCGGCCACGAGCCCTTTGCACGGCGCTTTCGAGGCGAGCACGGCGCTGCCGCCGAGATAGGCGCGCCGCTCAAACAGAATCGGGCGGAAGCCGCGCTCGGCCAGGACGATGGCTGCCTGCATACCGGCAGGCCCGCCGCCGATCACCGGCACGCACCGGCCCGCGCCGTCGCGCCGCAGCGCCGTGAAGTTGTAGTCCCGCTCGCGGCCGAGCCGGGGATTGATGGCGCAGCGGATGCCGCGGTGGTTGACGACCTCCTTGTTGCAGCTCATACAGCCGATGCACTTGCGCAGGAGCGCTTCCTGACCGCCGCGTGCCTTGTTGACCCAGTCCGGATCGGCGAGCTGTGCCCGGGACACACCGGCGAAATCGCACACGCCCTCGCGCAGCAGCGCCTCGGCGGTCGCGGGATGCTTGATGACGTTGACCGCGATGACCGGGATCTGCACCGCCGCCTTGACGGCCAGCGCGTTCTCCTTTTTCCAGCCCTCGGAGAAGTAGCAGGGCTCGATGAAGGCGGCCGGATTTTCATAACCGCCGCTGCTGACGTTGATGCATGACACACCGTAGCCCTCGAGCAGCTTTGCGATCTCCACCGCGTCCGCTTTTTGCAGGCCATCGGGGATATAATCGCAGCCGTTGATGCGCACGCTGATCGGGAAATCGCGGCCGCACGCACAGTGGATGCCCTCAATGATCTCGCGGACGATGCGCATCCGGTTTTCGAGGCACCCGCCGTATTCATCGGTGCGCACATTGCTGTGCGGGCTGAGAAACTGGTGCAGCAGATAACCGTGCGCACAGTGGAGCTCCACGCCGTCGGCGTTGGCCTGCTGGGCATACACGGCGCCGGTGACAAATTTATCGACCATGCCGTGGATCTCCTCGCGCGTCATTTCGTGCGACACGCGGCCCGTGGCCGGATTCACGATCCCGCTCGCGGAGATGACCTGACGGCCGCCGTTGAACTGCGGCTTGCCCTCGCGGCCGGGGTGGAAGAGCTGGAAGAACACCTTGCAGTCGTAACGGTGCAGCGTGTCGGTCAGCAGCGCGAGGCGCTTGATGAACCGCGGCGCGTGGATCTGCAGCTGATGGGTCTCGGCGATGCCGTTTTCCCCGTCGACCGCGCAAAATTCGGTGATCAGCAGCCCGCAGCCACCGGCCGCCCGGGCCTTGTAGCAGGCGATGATCTCATCGGACGCCTCGCCGTTTTCTGCAGCAAGGCCGTTGCCCATGGCAGTCATCACGACGCGGTTTTTGATCCGCAGCCCGCCGATGTAACCGGGCGTAAACAGGTTTTCGTAGTTCATGGTTCCGTCCTTGTCGTCATGGAATCTTTCAAAGTGCCGCTGAGCAAATGCGGCTTTTTCTACCTTGGTTCGCATAATACCTGAAAGATAAAAATGTCACAATGTCACAGACGCTTAAAAAGAATACGGAATTTGTTCACGGCTGACAAAAAAGTAACATGCCCGCCGGAACGCTGCGCGAGACGCAGAGCGCCTCGCGCGTGGGACTGGAATCAGATGTAAAAGCACTTTTCGTAGGCGGCCTTCGTGGCGTCGGCCATAGTGCCGGCCTTGGTCGCGTCACCGACGACAACAACCTTGTCAAAGGCCGCGGCCAGCTTGTCCTCGTAGGCCTTGTCCGGCCGGTTGCCGAGCGCCATGACGACAATGTCGGCATCGACGCTGACGGTCTCGCCGCCGGGGAGCTGTTTAAGCGCAACGGTCCCCTCGCCGACGCCGGCGAGCGCGTGCTGCGTCAGGATCTCGACGCCGTTTTCCTGCAGCAGCGACAGGAGCTTATACTTCGCCGTGCGATAGATGGACGTGCCGACTTCCTTCTGCATCTCGACGACCGTGACCCGATTGTCCGCACACAGATAGTGCGCAACCTCGAGGCCGACATGTCCGCCGCCGATCACGGCGATCTTTTTGCCAGCAAACCGTACCTTGCCGAGCAGGACATCTTCAATATAATAAACGTTGTCGCGATCAGCGCCGGGGACCGGGGGAACGATCTGGTTGCCGCCGCAGGCGACCACGACGCAATACGGCTCGAGCGTCTGAATGCGCGCGACCGTGCCCGGCGTGTTGAGGTGCACCTCGACGCCGTATTCCCGCATCTCGGCGATCTGCGTGTCCACGAATTCCTGCGCCATGTGCTTGCACGGCGCCTTGGAAGCGAGGATGGCGCTGCCGCCGAGCGTGCCGCTCGCTTCAAAAATAACCGGCTCGAAGCCGCGCTTTTTCATCAGCAGGGCAGCCTGCATACCGGCCGGTCCGCCGCCGACAACAGCCACCTTGCGGCCATTGCCGTTTTTCAAGAGCTTGTCATCGCCGAATGTGACCTCGTGGCCGGCAATGGGGTTGAGCGCACAGTGCAGCGTGCGCCCGGCAACGACGGACTTGTTGCAGTTCATGCAGCCGAGGCACTTGCGGATAAGATCCTCGCGCCCGGCCATGGTCTTCTGCACAAGATAGGGGTCGGCAATGTGCATGCGGGACATGCCGACGAAGTCGCTCACGCCCTCCTCCAGGAGCTGCTCGGCAAACTGCGGATGCTTGACGGTGTTGACCGCGATGACCGGGACGCTGACCTGGCTCTTGATGGCCTTGACAAAGCCGCTTCTCCAGCCCTCGGAGCTGTAGCAGGGCTCGATCATGGTCGCCGCGCTCGCGTACACGCCGCAACTGACGTTGAAGTAATCGACATACGGCTCCAGGTACTTGGCGATCTCGACGCAGGCATCCTGGTCGTTGCCGCCCTCGACGAAGTCGTTGCCGTTGATGCGCGCGCCGACAACGAAGCCGGGCTCGACAACCTCGCGGATGCCCTGAAGGATACGCACGAGGAAGCGGCAGCGGTTTTCCATGGAGCCGCCGTATTCGTCGGTGCGTTTGTTCGTGTAGGGGCTCATAAACTGCTGCAGCAGGTAGCCATGCGCGCCGTGGATCTCCACGCCGTCGGCGCCGGCGGCCTGCGCATTGAGCGCGGCCTGAATGAAGAGACCGACCAGACGGTCGATGTCCTCGATGGTCATCTCGCGCGGCAGGATCGTGTCGCGGCCGACCACACTATTGAGCTCTACGCTCGGCGCCATGGCCTGACGGCCGCCGTTGATTGCCGGGGGGGCTTCACGTCCGCCGTGGTGCAGCTGGACGAAGATCTTGGCGCCGTGGCGGTGCACGGCGTCACAGATGCGCTCAAAGCTCGCGATCTGGCGTGCATCCCAGATGCCGAGCTGAATGCGGTTGCAGTGACCGCTGTCCGGATCGACCGACGTGAACTCCGGGATGATGAGGCCGCAGCCGCCCTTAGCGCGCTCCTCATAGAACCGGACCTGCTCCAGCGTGGAGCAGCCGTTCCAATCGCCGAGCATCGTGCCCATGGCCGTCATGACCACGCGGTTGCGCAGCTCAAGCCGGCCGATGGTTCCCTTTTCAAATAATTTTTCGTAATGCATAAGCAGCAAACCTCAACTTTCAACTTTCTGCGTTTCTGCCGTCCGGTGCTCACCCGTGCGGCAAGAGAGGTAGAAAAAACGCATTTGGCTCATATCAACTTTGCTGCCCTCATTGTATCTGCGCCGTGCGACTGTGCCTATGTCATGCGTGAAAAAAATAGCAAGCAAAACCATGCACGATGCACAATGTGCGCACGCGCAAGCCCGCCGGGTTCCGCGCCAGGAAAATGCCGCTGTCGAAAGTGACAAAAACGCCGCGAATTTTGTTCACAATGCACTTGCCGAATGGTGGGTATTCCATATATAATGTTCTTGTTAATTTGCTGACATTTGCTGCAAAAAGGAGGCGCCGTATGCTGTTTTCAGAACTTGCCAAGCGGGTGGCAGAAAAATATCCGGAGGTCAAAACGGTCTACCCCATGGACTGCGAACTGAGCAACGTGGAGCTGTATGACCCGAGCGGGGCGGTCCCGCCGGTCGACACGCTCAGCATTTACACCGCCCGGCAGATCAGCGAAGACATGACGCTGCCGCTCTGCTTTGTGTGCGCGGGCGCGCCCGATCAGGCGGCGCACGACAAGATCGCCTACAGTGACAGCAACTACATCATCATCCCGCAGGTCTCGGCCGTGGATGTGGTGTATTACATCATGTCGCTCTTCGGCGACTCCTTCAAGCAGCAGAAGCTGTACTCCAACCTGATCTATATGCTGCTCAACGGCGCGGATCTGACGTCGGTGTTCTGCGAATTTTCCAAGGGCACCGGCTCGCAGCTGCTGGCCATCGACATTTCCGGCAAGGTGCTGGCCTATTCCAAGCCGTTCATGGTCAATCACCCGCACTGGATCCACAGCATCGAGGTCGGCTATCTGGATAACTACCTGATCGAGTACATCCTCTCGTACCGGGTCAAGCATAAGATGGACATGTCGCCCAACACGTTCGTGCTGTTCTGCAACCGGCTGCAAATGTACATCAAGGTCATCCGCGTCATTGCCGACAATGAGATCATCGGCTACGTGTTCATGGGCAATTACACCGGGGAGTTCCCGTGGTTCAGCGACAAGCTGATGCACCTGCTGGCCAAAAACCTGCACTCCACCCTGCTCGGCAGCCGCAGCTACAGCACCTACCGCTTCAACATGCACCAGAGCGTGCTCAGCGACATCATCGATGGCGCCAGCGAGGAGGAGACGATCCAGCGCATCAACGCCGCCAAGCTGACCTTCCCGCCGAATATGCGCGCGGTCGTGCTCAAGCCGAGCTATTTCAGGGGCAACGAATATCTTTACGATGTGCTGATGCCGCGCGTCGCGGAGATCCTGCCGGCCTCGCCGCGCGTGCATAAGAAAAACGCGATCGTCACATTCGTCGGCGTGGACAATGCGGGCGCGCTCCCGGAGGAGACGCGCACGGCCATTGAGACCCTCGCGGCCGACGGGCAGGTCCTCGTCGGCGTGAGCAATCTGTTCCACAAACCGTCGAAGCTCTACGTTTACTATCAGCAGGCGCTGCAGGCCATGTCCTTTTCGCGGCGGCTGTCGAACACCGGCGGCGTGTTCTTCTTCTCGGACTATGCGTTTTACATCATGCTCGACCGTATGGAGGACAAGCCGCTGCTTGAGCAGTGCCGCCATCCGGTGCTCGCCAGCCTGGAAGCCTACGACGCGGGCAAGAACACCGAGCTGTACGAAACGCTGAAGATCTACACCAAAACCGGCTTCAGCAAAAACCACACGGCCGAGCTCATGTTCATGCACCGCAACACGGTCAATTACCGCATCCAGCAGATCGAAAATCTGTTCTCCGTGGATTTTTCGGACCCGTCGCTGCTGTTCAAGCTGCAGTATTCCTTTTACATCGACGCGTTTTTGAAAAACCGCGATTCCGGTCTCGCGGCGCTGCCCGAAAAACCGACAGGCGAATGACTCCGACGACGCGGGCGCGGCAGTTTTGCCGCGCCCGCGCCCGTTTTCTTCGGCCGGAATACAGAAAAGAGCACCTCCCGGGTGGGAGGTGCTCCTGTTCTTTATGCGGATGTGGCTCTGCTCAGTCGTCGTAGCCCTCGAGTGCCTTGAACTCGGCGTCGAGCTCTTCGTCCTTGCGCAGGTCGGCCTCGATGCGCGCGAAGCGGTCGCGCAGCATCTGGTGGGTGTGCACGTGCGGGTGCACGTAGAGCTGCTCGTCCTCCATGGCGCGGAACAGACGCGGGCCGACAAAGCGGGGGTTGTAGCCCTGGTTCTTGATGCGGCCTTCAAAATTGGCCTTGTAGTCCTGATAGTCGCTGGTCGCGTAGAAGGGATCATACGGCTTCTGGAACTTCTCGGGGCGGCGCTTCTCGCTGTCCCAGATCGTGGTGTTGACGTATTCCGGGCAGAACGCGGTCACGCCAATGTACGGCGCGTAGTTGACGGCATAGTCCTTTACGCTCTCGGCAAGGCTCATTGCCGCGTGCTTGGACGCGGTGTAGGCCGACTGGATGCGCATGCCGGGCTGCAGACCGCCGATGGAGACGGTGAACAGGAAGTAGGCGTCGGTGCCCTGCTTTTTCATGATGGGCAGCACTTCCGTGACGTAGTAGGCCATGCCGAGGAAGTTGACGCTGGTGATCCAGTCCCAGTCCTGGGCAGGGATGTTGCCCAGCGTGCCAGCGCCGGCAACACCGGCGTTGCTGAAGAACACATCGATGCGCTCAAACTCCGCCATGATGCGCTCAACGCTCATGCGGACCTGCTCGTACTCGGACACGTCCACGGTGATCGTGACGACTTTGGGCGCACCCAGCGCTTCACATTCCTTCTTGACCTCCTGCAGCCGGTCGCCTTCGATGTCGATCAGCACAAGATTCATGCCGCGGCGTGCGGCCTCCAGTGCGAAGGCTTCGCCGATGCCGTTGGCAGCGCCGGTGATGCCAGCCACTTTTCCAGCAAATTCTTTCATTGTAGTTACCTCCGTTTGTTTAGGATGATCTTTTGAAAAATCGTCTTTCTTACTGTGACATTATCATAACACATGCGTATCGTTATTTCTTTAGCAAATGTAACAAGAACTGCCGCCGTGACTGTGCATGCAAGACAATTTCGCCCCAGAGGGCAGTTTTGCGCATAGGGTTTCTGATAATGTACAATAAGTTGCGCAAATTGAAAATCGCATAAAAGAAGACATAGCTTGCAGGCTCTGGTAGAATGAAGTTACCACACAAACATTCGAAAGGAGCAAGCAAACTATGTCCGAGAAAATTGTACAGCTAAACGAGGAAGTAATCAAGGGCCAAATCAAGGAATTGGTTCGCGGCAGCGTGGAGGAAACCCTGAACGAGCTGCTGGAGAATGAGGCGGAGTCCCTGACGCAGGCCGCCCGCTATGAGCGCAGCGAGGCCCGTCAGGGCTACCGCAGCGGCCACTATGACCGAAATCTTACCACGACCTCCGGTGACGTCACGCTCCATGTACCCCGGCTCAAGGGCGTATCTTTCGAAACCGCCATCATCGAGCGGTATCGTCGCCGGGAGAGCAGCGTGGAGGAGGCCCTCATCGAGACGTACCTGGCAGGCGTCTCCGTGCGCCGGGTGGAGGACATCACAGAGGCACTGTGGGGCAGCAAGGTGTCGCCCGCTACCATCAGCGAACTGAACAAGAAAGCCTATGTTCACATCGAGGACTGGCGCAACCGCCCGTTACAGGGCGGGCGCTATCCATACGTCTACGTGGACGGCATCTACCTGCGCCGCAACTGGGGCGGAGAGTACGAAAATGTTTCTGTTTTGGTGGCGATCGCCGTGAATGAGGACGGTTTTCGTGAGGTTTTGGGCGCCGCAGAGGGCATGAAGGAGGACAAGGCCAGCTGGGTCAGTTTCCTCCAGTGGCTCCGCGGACGCAGCTTGGACGGCGTAAAGCTCATTGTCGGTGACAAGTGCATGGGAATGTTGGAGGCCGTGGGCGAGGTGTTCCCGGGCGCCAAATACCAGCGCTGCACGGTGCATTTCTACCGCAACGTTTTCTCTGTTGTGCCCAAATCCAAGGTCAAAATTGTGGCAAAAATGCTCAAGGCGATCCACGCCCAGGAGAGTAAGAAGGCATCCCGCGAGAAGGCAAAGGCTGTGGTCGCCGAGCTGCGCGCCATGAAGCTGAAGGAGGCTGCCAAGAAGGTCGAGGACGGCATTGAGGAGACGCTGACCTACTGCGATTTTCCCAGCGAACATTGGACCCGCATCCGTACAAACAACGTGATCGAGCGGCTGAACCGTGAGATCCGCCGGCGCACCCGCGTGGTGGAGACATTCCCTGACGGAAATTCCGCCCTGATGCTGGTCTGCGCGAGGCTGCGCCATGTGGCAGGTACCCAGTGGGGCAACAAGAAATACATGAACATGAAGCACTTGGAGGCAGCTCTGTACGACGCCTCTATTGCCGGCTGACTTCATTCAGCCGGAGCCTGCAAACAATTTTGCGCATAAATCTTGACGGGACCGAATATTATTCTGTGAATAGCAAACCAACCTGTAAGCCACCGAAACTACACACAATAATGAAAAAAATGCAATGGTACTGGATTGGTACTAAAAAGATGTGAAACAAAAAATAATGTGTGGAAAAGGTGCAAGTTATCAATACAAAATAGTATAGGTAACTGTATTGAAATAACCAAGATTAAACCAAA
>ENA-UEQY01001576-UEQY01001576.1-human-gut-metagenome-genome-assembly--contig:-NODE-1576-length-13374-cov-4.842220_pt1 | contig 13374 bp, 6 predicted proteins | sample MGYA00242949_ERZ507949 | MGnify/ENA primary metagenome ERZ507949 (study PRJEB26167, sample SAMN06115403) | human gut metagenome | host: Homo sapiens | place: China:Jiangsu | collected 2016-07-06... | reverse complement strand
TTATGTGAACTCCTCGGGCGCCAATAACAAATACGACGGCCTGTTTTCGGCAGCAGGTGGCATCGTCGGCGCCATTGTCGAGACGGTAGCTGAGGTGGCCGATTGCATCGTCTCGGTCGATATCCGCAACTATGCCTACAACCGCAACATCGATATGGATCCGTTTAAGATGTGCCACTGCGGCGGTATCGTCGGCTGTGCCGTAGGCGAAAGCCAGTCGAACATCGTGAAGATTTCGAACTGCTCGAACTCGGGTGCGCTTGAAAACAAGCGTTCGACTGCAGCGGGCATCGTCGGTTTCGCCAAGTATGCGGCCGTGTCGGATTGCCGTTTCACCGGCAGCGTGGTTGGCAGCGGTCCCCACTTTGCGGCGGGTATAGCAGGCTGCCTGAGTGATGCCTCGGTGACCGACTGCATCGTGAAATCGCCGGATATTTACAGTCACAGTAGTTTGGGCTTCAACAGCATCAACCATTTTCCGGCAGCGGGAATCGTCGGATACCTATACGGCAAGTCATCGGTTTCGAAGTGCAAGGCTTTCGCCACCTTGATCCAGAATGTAGGTTCGACTGCCAACGAACAGATGCATGTGGGTATGGGACTGATCGCGGGCATTTCGACGGCAGGTTCGACCATCAGCGACTGCGGTGTGGGCGGAACGCTCAATACGGGGTCGGCAGGCAAGGTTCAGAATGTGATCATGACGGTTACGTCTGACAATTTCGGCAATTGCATCGTCGGCGACGGCAATGTCACGCCGAGCGGGTGTTACTACTGGAACGGACAGGAGTAAACGGATGCTGGAAATGCAAGAAACAGATTCTACTAACCAAAACTTTATATGATGAACAAAATCAAGAAGGGATACCATTCTCCCGAAATCGAATGGTGGTCGGTGTCCATCGAGGCTGGATTCGCCGCGAGCGAAGGAGAGTGGGAACTTTCGCCCGAGGAGTTGCAGGAGATCGAAGAGATAGAGAGCGAATGGTAATCGGAAGTCGAACTACAAATGAACTGAGTGTCATGAAAAAGATTTTTGCGGTATTGGGCTTGGCGGCCGTGACGATGGGTTCGTGCACCACCGATATTTCGGAAGATGTTACGAATGCCCGCGGAACGACCGAACTGACCGCCGCCCTCGAAGGTACACGTACTCATCTCGGTGACAAAGACGGAAATACGGGCCTGTACAAGGTCTACTGGTCCAACGGCGACTGCATCGCCGTCAACGGTCGTCAGAGCGACGCGCTCTCGAATGTCGAGGAAGGTACGGCTTCCGCGGCGTTCTTTGTGAACGAGGCTATTAATCCTCCCTATGACGTGATCTATCCCGCCTCGGCGTATGTCGATGGCAAGGTCGTACTGCCTGCGGTGCAGAACCGCAACGGAGCGTCGTTTGCCGAAGGGGCGGCCGTGTTGGTGGGACGCGGCCAGACGCCGTCGGTCGTGCTGAAAAACGCATGCGGTTTCGTCAAGATCCGGTTGACGAAGGGTACCGAGGGCTGCGATGCCGTGGATCGCATCCGGTTCTACGGCAATTCGCACGAGCCCCTGTGCGGCGAGTTCGATATCGATTATACCGCGTCGGCACTGGTGATCCCCGATGCGGAGGTCGAGGAGTCCCGCCAGAGCGTGATACTCGCGTGCGGCGAAGGGATAACCCTCGATGCCGATGCCGAAGCGTTCGTCGTGGCGGTTCCGGCGCAGACCTTCGCTGCGGGTTTCACGGTCGAGATCGTCGATCCCGAAGGTCACCTCATGCGTATGAGGAGTGACAAGGAGCAGGTCGTCTCTGCCGGCAAGATGCTGGCGATGCCTGCCGTGGCGTTCGCTCCGACCGAAACGGTGGCCGAGACTGAGATTCGCAGTGCCGCCGACATGCTCGCACTCGCTGAAAATGTCCGCAACGGCATCCTCGGTGGTTCGTACTATCTGGCGGGAGACATCGATATGGCTGAGGTTTCGGACTGGAAAGGTATCGGAGTCGGGGATCTTAACAATGCGTTCAACGGCACGTTCGACGGGCGCGGATTCTCGATCAAGAACCTCAAATCGGCATGGCCTCTCTTCAACTTCACGCTCGGCGAATCGGTGATCAAGAATGTCACGATCGACTCTTCGTGCGAGTTTGCGAATACCCTGTCGCCCGACGACAAAATAAGTCTCGGTGCATTGGTCGGCATGGGGCGCGGTGTGGTCGAGGATTGCGTGAACAATGCCAAAGTATCTTATGCGGGTACGAGCGGCTTCGACATCTATGTCGGTGGACTGGTAGGTCGTATCTACCGCACGGGACGTATCAGCGGCTGCGTGAACAACGGCGATGTGTCGGCTGCCGCTCAGGCGTCCGGGAAGGTCGTATGCGCCGGCGGAGTTCTCGGTACGTTCGATCGCAGCGATGATGCGGGGGATACCGCCGAAGTTCACTCGAATACCAACAACGGTACGGTTACCAACTCTTCGGACGTCAAGACCCTCTGCGTCGGCGGCGTCGTGGGCCGTTCATCGAACGGCACCTGTGTAATCAGGGACTGCATCAACAAGGGCACGGTCGTCTCCAACAGCACGGCTGTGAACAAAGTCCAGGCCAACCGTTCGAATTTCGTCGGCGGCGTGTCGGGGCAGAACAGCGGTTCGATCTCGGGTTGTACCAACCATGGCGACGTCAGCTCGACGTCGTACTACTGGGAGACGCGTATCGGCGGTGTAGCCGGAACGGTTTTCGGCGGCCAGCGCATCAGCGGCTGCACCAACGAGACCGAAGCCACGGTTACTACCAAGTATGAGCGCAAGTTCAACTCCGAAAACGCCGCTGTCGTCGATCAGGAGCATCTGGGCGGCGTGATCGGCCAATGCGAGGGCAGCATCGTCGACTGCACGAACAGGGGTACGGTCGATCAGGCTTCCGATCCGCGTACCGTCAATGCCGGCGGCATTTGCGGATTCGTACGAAATGCTGCCGAGTCGCTCTCGGGCAACGCGAACGAAGGAGAGGTCCGTATCGGCGGTGCGGTTACGCTCGCCACGGTCGGCGGCGTTTACGGTTCGTTCGGCAAGGCACAGACGGTTGCCGATGCGGCGACGACCAACCGCGGCGGCGTCACGGTCAGCGGTATCGAAAGCATCGAAGGGGCGTATTTGCGTCTTGGCGGTATCGTCGGGTTCGCCTATCCCGGAACCGTGCTCTCGAATCTGACCAATGCCGGCGATATGACGGTCGATCTGCAATCGAAGTTCAGTTACTACGCCGTCGGCGGCATCGCCGGTTCGGTGGAGTGCGGCGCTTCGTCGTGTGTCAATGAAGGCAGCCTGAGATTGAATAACAACCAACTGCTGACCAAAGGCATGTGCAAGATTTTCGTGGGAGGGATTGTCGGAATCAACTACCGGCCGACCGACGACGGACCCCACATCTATGAGGATTGCGCCAATCGCGCCGAAATAGGCTTCGCAACCACCGATAACGCATTCAAAGTTCTGCCGTCGTTCACGGGCGGGATTCTCGGCTATACGGAACACCCCGTCGAGGTGCGGAACTGCGAGGGTGCGGCCTATATCAACGTGAACAATGCCAATGCCAAGGAGAACGGGATCTTCACGGCAACGGGCGGTATCGTCGGTGCTGTCAAAGGGACTGCGGCCCTTATCGAGAAGTGTCATGTGACGGCCGACATGCGCCACTATCAGTACAACAATACGTGGGACGATCCGTTGTCGGCTGCCAACGGCGGTGGCATCGTGGGCTGTGCATTGGGCGCCGATGAGGCCAACCGCATCGCGATTACGGGCTGCTCGTGCTCGGGCATGGTCGAAAGCAAGCGCTCGGGGGCTGCGGGCATCGTGGGCTATGCCCGTTTCTCGGATATCTCCGACTGCGGTTTCACGGGCGGAATCGAGGGAAGCGGCCCCCACTTCGCAGGCGGTATCGCCGGAACGCTGGCGAACTCGACGATTGCGGGCTGTACGGTCAAAGCCAAGAATATCTATGGCCACAATGCGTCGAGCCCCTCGTTGATCGGGGTCAGCGGCATTGCGGCATACGTTGTGGGTGTGTCGTCCGTTTCGGATTGCAAGGCCTACGCCACGCTTATTCGAAACAGTACGGTTTTAGGTACGGAGGATGCATCTGTCACGCCTGACAACCTCTTCGGTATGGGTATGATCGTGGGCATAGACGCCGGAACGACTACCGTTACGAACTGCGGCGTCGGAGGATCGTTCTATCTGGGTGCCAGCGAGAAACCGCAAGAGTTGATCCTGACGCTCGACGCCGATAGCTATGCGAAGGGCATTATCGGCAGCGGGAAGACCGCAACGGTCGGCGGCTGCTATTACTGGAACGGCGAGAAGTAGGGACTTCACGCCGTTAGGCACAGGGGCAGGCGAGGGTGATGCCTCCCTGCCCCACAATGAAACGATTGTGAGATGAAACGATTCTTCCATACACTCGTTGCCCTGCTGCTGCTTGCGGCATGTACCGACGGTAATAACGAACTGGGTTCGAAAGATCCGTTCAGCATCCCCGACAAGGAGGGCTGTAACGTCAAGGGAACCGTCTTCGACGATTACGGAACCCCGCTCGAAGGAATTGTCGTAAGCGACGGCCTGCAAACGACCCAGACCGACCGCAACGGTCATTTTTGGCTCAGCAGCGACCTGTCGAAACGGCGTTTCGTGACGGTTACCGTTCCGTCGGGTTACGAAATCGAATCCAAGGAGGGGCTGCCGCAGTTCTTCGACCGCATTCCAGAGGGTTCGACCTCGTTCAGCACCGAATTCCGACTGCGCAGCCGGCGCGGCAATAGCGACCGCTTTACGGTCTTCATGGTAGGCGACCCGCAGATACGCGCCCGCGACAGAGGTTATGACAAGTTCGCCTATCACTCCATCGACATGTTCGAGGACATGTGCCGCGATATGAACAAGTTGTGTGCGACGATGACCGACCGTCCGGTCTATGGCATCGGATTGGGCGATCTGATCCACGAGGATGCAAACATGTGGGAGATCTATCGATCGGGGGTCAAGACGCTCTCGTTCCCGATATTCGGCGTCATCGGCAATCACGACCATGATACCAAAGCGCCGACGGACGGCGAGGCCATACGTCCCTACGAGGAGAATATTGGTCCCACGAACTATTCGTTCGATCTGGGCAGGCTCCATTTCATCTGTCTGGACAACATCGTCATGAAGGGCGACGGCGCGGGAGGATACAGCGACGGTCTTTCGGACGAGGTCTATACATGGTTGTGCAACGATCTGAAATACGTCCCGAAGGAGAAGATGATAATGATCTGCTCGCACTCTTCGATGTTCGGCAAGCCCGGGAAAGATCCCGTCGACGTGGACAAGAACGGCCGGCTCTATGCGCAGAAGCTTTCGGAGTACAAATACGTGCATTCGTGGGCCGGACATTCGCATATCAACTTCAACAAAGTCTACTCCAAAAACGGCGAAAACCGGCTGAGCAATATCGAAGGGCATATCGTTGCGCGTGCTACGGGAGCCTTATGGCTCAACGAGTGGGTCTGCTCCGACGGGACGCCGCGCGGGTACTATGTCGTCGATGTCGACGGCGAGAAGATCGAATGGCATTACCATCCGTGCGGCAACCAGTTGGGCGTATCCAACGGACTGGGCGACGATTACCAGATGCGCGTCTACTCTCCGTCCGACTACGGCGACGGCTATGTCTATGCCAACGTCTGGGCGTGGGACGCCCTATGGGGCAGCGTACTCTATACCGACAACGGCCCAAATGCCGTGGCGGGCCGACCGATGGCCCGTATCGAGAGTTACGACAAGGCATACAAGGAGTGCTGCGACCGGAGCAACTCGAAACCCGGCAACCTCGCCAAAGAGGAGTTCAAGCCGGACACCAATGTCAAGCACCTGTTTCGCATCAAGCCGTCGGACGGAGCGACCTCTTGCACGGTCGAGGTTACCGACCGTTTCGGCCGCCGCTACTCCGCTTCGCTCGACTGGGATTCCGCGTCAACGTCGGATATGGCCCTGTAAATCGCAAAACTTTTAAACTTATATAATGCAAATGAAGAGAATCATTCTGTTATCGTTCGTCTCGATGTTGCTGTCGGTCGGGACGACTATGGCCGAGGGCATATCTTCGGCCAGGGAATTGGTGGCGTTCGCAACCGCGGCCAATGCCGGCGAGGATATTACCCCATGGGCCGACCGCGAGGGGGTAATAAGTCTTACGGCTGACATCGACATGGCCAAGGTGAAGGACTTTGTACCGATAGCTGTTTTCGACGGTATTTTTGACGGCGGCTGCCACACGATCTCCAACTGGAAAACGACGGCAGGGCTTTTCCATATCGTTTCGGAAAAGGCCGTCGTACGGAACCTTACGATCGACGCCTCGTGTTCGATGAAATGTACGGACAACGGCGAGGAGGAGTTCTACGCAGGATTCATCGCTGACGTGAACCACGGGACGCTGGAGGGGTGCATCAACCGCGGCCAGATTTCGCACCGGTCGGGCAAATCATTGATGTCCAACTACGTGGGAGGAATTTGCGGAATGAATAAATATATTGTCATCAATTGCGACAATTACGGCAATGTTTCGTCGTCGGGTAATTTCGGTGGCAATCTCGACAATCGCAGTGCCGGCATTTATCTGGGTGGCGTGGTCGGAGGCAGCCCCACCCGTCCCCTCTCCTGCGCTTTTATCGGCTATTGCGACAATCACGGTACGATAACTTATAGCGGAGCTTTTCCCAACAACTATATCGGCGGCATCGCAGGGAGTCACACGTATGTCAAGGTCAAGTTCTGCACCAATCGAGGTAACGTTACGGTGGCGGCCAAATCGATCTCCGAATCCGATGTCCCGCAGGGATTGCAGGTCGGAGGCATCTGCGGTCTGACCAAGGGAGACATCGTTTGCAGCGACAACTTCGGCGAGATCATCGCCCGCTGCGACATCTTCACGATGGCGGGCGGCATCGCCGGTTCGACGCACTCCGCGCTGACTGTCGGCGATTGCGTCAACTATGCCGCGGTCACGGCTTCGGGATTTGCCGGCGGATCGGTCGGCGGCATCGTCGGTCAGGCGGCACGTCCGATCGTGGCGGTGCAGTGTCTGAACAAGGCCGCCGTGAAGTTCGCCGGCGAAAGCCCCAAAGTACGCACTGCCGTGGGCGGGATCATCGGCAACGCTTTTGCCAAGGGCGATGCCAAGTGGGCCGTTGCCGTGGTCGAGTGCCGTAACGAAGGCGACGTGTCGTGCGGCTATGCCGCCAACACCTACAACAGCGCCCGCGGCATTCATGTGGGCGGCCTGTGCGGCTTTATCGCAGGCAACGAAACCGTCAATGCCGTCGTGCGTTTCAGTTCCAATACGGGAGCTGTCCACAGCGAATCGGGCCGCATCGGAGGCATTATGGCGCTGGCGTCGTTCTGTGATGTGCAGGAGTGCGTGAACGAAGGTACGGTTGACGGCTCGGCTGCGGTGGCAGGCGGCATAAGCGGTCTGTTCGAGGCGGGCGACATGTACGGTTGCGTGAATGTCGGCGATGTGCTCCTCAAAGGAAGCGGCAATGCCGGAGGTATCGTGGGTACGACGCAGACCCCAAAACGGTATACAGCCATCACCGACTGCCGCAACGGCGGCGTGATCTGCGGCCGCTTCGGCTTCACGGCATCGATATTGGCCGAGAGTCGCAACGACACCGACAGGGTGGACGGTTGCGGTGTCGGCGGCGCCGTCGGTACGCCGTCGCAGGGGCGTGAGGCTCCGCGTGTGACGGCCGAAAACTACGGGATGTTCATACTCGGACGCAATACCGAGCGCAACAATGCCGAGGTCGGCGAAGTAAGACCTTGTTACTATTGGAACGGAACGAAATAATATTCATACATAGATGAAACGATTCACCCTATTATTCGCAATGCTCGTAGCGGCATGTGCCGTGTACGCGCAAATCCCCAACGTGTCGGGACGGGTTACCTCGACCGACGGAAGCCCTGTCGCTGGAGCCGTCGTCAGCGACGGACTGAACTGCACGCAGACCGATTCCGACGGCCGTTATACGCTGACGAGCGATCTCGAAAACCGTCATTTCATCATGCTGTCGGTGCCTGCCGAGTATGAAATTCCCGCTCGCCACAGCCTGCCGATTCCTTTCAAACGCATCCCCCGCTACGTCGAGACCTTCACGGCCGATTTCGTACTCGAACCGCGCAAGGAGTCGTCCGATCACCATACGCTCATCGTGCAGGGCGACCCGCAGATCAAGGATTTCTTCTGGGACAACTCGGCGGAGGCCTACCGCGATGTGGTGATTCCCGACATCATCAAGACGCGCAAGAGTATCGCTACGCCGTGTTACGGTATCGAACTGGGCGACGTGATCTATAACGAGCTGACGGTCTATCCTGTCTATCTGCACAATACCGACCGTGTGAACATGGTGACTTTCAATGTCATCGGCAACCACGACCACGACCAGACCACGTTGCTGAAAGATTCGCTCGGCACGATGCACTACGAGATGCATCTGGGGCCTACGTGTTATTCGGCCAATATCGGTCGCGTGCATTACATTTTTATCGACGACATACTCTACGACCGTAAGGATGCCAAGGAATCGTATCGCCACGGCCTCTATGACGAGACCGTGCACTGGCTCATAGAGGATTTGAAATATGTGCCCAAGGACAAGATCATCATGATCTGCGCCCATGCCCAGATGTTCAACAAAAAGACGACCATGGTGCGCCGCAACAAGAACTTTGCGGCTTATAGCAAGGCGCTGCTCGATTTCAAGTATGTCTATTCATGGGCGGGACATAACCACCATACTTATCTTTATACGAGCGAACCCGAGCGGAACTACGATATCGACAACCTCACCTCGATCACCGTCACCAAGTCCACGGGGGCATTGCGCTTGAACCGTTTGCTCAACAATGACGGCACGCCGCAGGGTTATTTCGTCGTCGATGTCGACGGCGAAGAGGTTTCGTGGTACTATCTCTGCTGTGGCAAAGATCGCAACTACCAGATGAAGGTCTATCCTCCGGCACGCACCGGCGGCGAATACGTGATGGCCAACATTTGGGCGCACGATAACAAATGGGGTGCTGTCGAATGGTGGGAGAACGGAGTGAAGGTCGGCCAGATGGAGGCGCACGATGCGTTGGATCCCGACTATGTCGACCTCTACGCTACCGTGACGAACAAGACGACGCGCAAATACTGCAAGCCCGTCAATTCGTTCCACATGTTCCGGATCAAACCGTCGGAAGGAATCCGCGAGGGTGAGGTGCGTGTTACGGACAGGTTCGGAAACCTCTATACTCAAAAGGTATCGTGGTAGTCGGCCGAACCGAATGAAACGAAGTGAGATCATACATCTTCATATCGTAATCAGGTCCAGCCCACAGACTGGACCTGATTCGGCGGCTCGCGCTTTGCACGACGATGTCCCTCTCCGAAGATAAGCAGGGCGAGACGAGACAAAATAGGAGTTACGACATTGGACGGCATATTGGCTCGCAGTAAAGTTAGTTATCTAAAACGTTCGAAATAGACCATTAGAAAGACTTCTTAGAAAAATAGCCTCACAAAATTTATTCTGAATAAAATAGTTATGAATATTTCAGTGTAAGAAAATAGGGGACATGAACAATTTCGAAGGTCGGACAGAAATCTTTGAAGTTGTTCATGTTTTATTTCTCCCATTTATTCTCAAAAAACGAATTACATCCACCTTGTAAGCGGTTCATCGGGATGTAAGCTGTTATAATTACTGATAAGGCTATCCCATAATGCAGGATCAGAGATGCATCCGATCCGCTTTTCGAAATCCGGCGAGGGTAATATGTCCGCGCTGCAAACTCGTAGACAGTATTATGCAACAAAAAGGTGGTAAACCTGCTCCTCGCTGGAAATCTCCGAATCGAAGGTGCGGGATACTTCCCGAAGAATCGATCGGAAAATTTATCTTCTCTTAAAATTCTTTTTCCGTGCTTTTGGCTTGATCCAAAAGCACCAAAAGATCAAGCACGGCGAAAAGTAGCGGATGACGACACCCGCGCTCGCTGAGCGATCACGAAAGACTTCGCTTTTCGCACGATCGCTCCGGGCGCTCGCGCCGATGACGTCACAGCTTCCGCTATTTTCGCAGTGCGATCGGGCAGGCCGAGGCCTGCTAAAACTGAGTATAGAGGAAGTCAAATCGTAATAAATCATCGTTGCGCGGAGCGCACAACAGTCTCCGCCTTGCGAAAAGTGCGGAAAAAGAAACGAGCAGCGACGAGCGTTAAAAAACGGAGCCGGTTTGCTTGCAAACCCGCGACAGGCGCCCGTTTTAGCGAGGCGCTGTGAGTTTCCCGCAGCTTTTCGCCTGGCGGACACTTTTGGCACCACCTTTCGGTGACAAAAGGTGGTAAATCCGCTCCTTGCAGGAGACGCACAATCGGAGGGGCAGGATTGTTTCCCGAAGGATCGATCGAAAAAAAATTCTCTTAGATTCTTTCTTCCGTGCTTTTGGCTTGATCCAAAAGCACCAAAAGATCAAGCACAGCGAAAAGCAGCGGGCGGCGACGTAAAAAAACGCCCCGAAACACGGAAGCATTTCGGGGCGTACACGTCATCTGCCGGCGGAGTTACGCCACTTTGAGCGTAACGCCCGCCTTTGCGGGGAGAATCTTTACTTTGGCGCCTTCGTTGACGCGGCCTTCGATGATGAGCGTCGAGAGCGGTTCCTCGACATTGTCGAGCAACGTCCGTTTGAGCGACCGCACGCCGTAGCGCGCCTCGTAGCCCATGACCGCCAGCCGGCGTTTCGCCTCGGCCGAGATCTCCACCTTGTAGCCCAGCCGTTGCGTGCGGGCCAGCAGGCGGCGCAATTCCAGCTCGACGATGCGTTCCACGTCTTCGAGCGTGAGCGTGCGGAAGACGATGATGTCGTCGATGCGGTTGAGGAACTCCGGCGCGAAGGTGCGTTCGAGCGCCTTGCGGTACTCGATCTGCGGTGCGGCCTGCTCGACGACCGTCTTCGACGAGGTGGAGTAACCCACCTGTACGGCTCGCTGCACGGCGGCGCGCGAACCGACGTTCGAGGTCATGATGATGACCGTGTTGCGGAAATCGACCTTGCGGCCCGATCCGTCGGTAAGGTGTCCTTCGTCGAAGATTTGGAGCATGGCGTTGAAAACTTCGGGATGCGCCTTCTCGATCTCGTCGAACAGCACCACCGCGTAGGGCTGGCGGCGTACCGCTTCGGTGAGCTGGCCGCCTTCGCCGTAACCGACGTAGCCCGGAGGGGAGCCGATCAGACGCGAGACGTTGTGTTTCTCGCCGTACTCGCTCATGTCGATGCGGATCAGTCCGCGCCGTTCGTCGAAGAGCCATTTCGACAGCTCCTTGGCCAACAGCGTCTTGCCGACGCCCGTCGGGCCGACGAAGAGGAAGACGCCGATCGGGCGGTTCTCGTCTTTGAGTCCGGCGCGCGAGCGCTGGATCGAGAGCGCCACCTTCTCCACGGCGGCATCCTGTCCGATGACACGGCCGGCGAGGTAGTCTTTGAGTCCGCGCAGGCGTCCCAGCTCACCCGTCGTGATCCGTTCGATCGGGATGCCCGTCGCCGAAGTGATGACCTGCGCGATATGTTCGGCGCGGATCTCCGCCGGATGGCTTTCGAGCGACCGCTGCCACTCGGCGCGGCTCTCGTCCAGTTTCGAACGCAGCGCCAGCTCCCGCAGACGTGCTGCGGCCGCCTTTTCGTAGACGAGCTGGCGGACCGCTTCGCGGCGTTCCTCGCAGGTCGAGGCCAGCGCGGCCTCCATTTCGCGCAGCGTGTCCGGTTCGCGCGCCGTTTGCAGATGCATCCGCGACCCCGCCTCGTCGAGCACGTCGATGGCCTTGTCGGGGAAGAAGCGGTCGGTGATATAGCGGTTCGTGAGCGTCACGCACGCTTCGAGCGCCTCGTCCGTGTAGCGGACTTTGTGGTGCGCCTCGTAGCGGGGCGCGATGTTGCGCAGAATTTGGAGCGTCTCCTCGCACGAAGTCGGTTCGACCAGCACGCGCTGGAAGCGGCGTTCGAGCGCCGAGTCCTTCTCGATGTTCTCGCGGTACTCGTCGAGCGTCGTGGCGCCGATGGTCTGCAACTCGCCGCGCGCAAGCGCCGGTTTGAGGATATTGGCCGTGTCGAGACTTCCCTGAGTCGACCCCGCGCCGACGATGGTGTGGATCTCGTCGATGAAGATGATCGTGTCGTCGGCCTTGCGCAGCTCGTCGAGCAGTTGCTGCATCCGCTCCTCGAATTCGCCGCGGAACTTCGTGCCCGCCACCAGCGACGAGACGTCGAGCGAATAGAGCCGTTTGCCCGCGATGGTGTAGGGAACGTCGCCCGCTGCGATCCGCAGCGCGAGCCCCTCGACGATGGCGCTCTTGCCCACGCCCGCTTCGCCGATCAGGATCGGATTGTTTTTCTTGCGGCGCGAGAGAATCTGCACCACGCGCTCGATCTCGCATTCGCGGCCGATCACGGGGTCGATTTTCCCTTCACGCGCCTGCCGGGTCAGGTCTACGCCGAACTTGTCGAGCATCCGGCTGCCTTCGGCGGCCCGCTGTCCCTGCTCGGAGTAGTCGAGCAGGCGGACGTGCAGCTCGGCGCGCGGTTCGTCGGCCGTGCTCATGCGGCGGATTTCGTCCTCGACGACGGCCGGCGTGATGTGGTACATTTCCAATACGTGCGCGCCGATCGTCTGCTCGTCGCTGATGATGGCATGTAAGGCGTGGGCCGTAGAGACGCTGGGAGCAGTACGATAACGTTTGCGCAACTCGTTCGCGAACTGCACGTAGAACTCTTCGGGATTTCCGGCCGGGCCGTCGGTACGCTCCTGCAAATCGCGTTCGATGCGCAGGCGAACCTGATATAGTTCCCAGTCCTTGAGACGGGAGGATAAAAGCAATTGATAGGCCAACGATCCCTCCTCCCGTACAATCTCGAGCAGCAAGCGATCCTTCAACCAACGGGTCTCTCCTTGTTTCGATGTGTCGAACGCCGTGCGGGCGATCAGCCCTTCGAGCGTCTTTGAAATCTTGGTCTGCATAAAATTCGTCGTCTAATAATTCGCTGACAAAAAGCTTTGCGGAGCGGCGATATTGTGTATTCTTATAGAAATATTAAATTTATTAATAAATAATATGACAATTTGGGAGATAACCGGCAATCGAAACGCGCCGCATTCTATTATAAAACTGTATATCAACACGCTGCACCAAAGTATTCCGTTTCGTCGAGGCAGCGGGCCGGAAGGTGTACGGGATCTTCCACGATGCCTTCCGGAGCGTTTCAACGGCGTTTCGCACCGCTCGGCCAACGGCGAAGCGGGCGA
>ENA-UEQY01001574-UEQY01001574.1-human-gut-metagenome-genome-assembly--contig:-NODE-1574-length-13391-cov-4.197161_pt1 | contig 13391 bp, 14 predicted proteins | sample MGYA00242949_ERZ507949 | MGnify/ENA primary metagenome ERZ507949 (study PRJEB26167, sample SAMN06115403) | human gut metagenome | host: Homo sapiens | place: China:Jiangsu | collected 2016-07-06... | reverse complement strand
CCGGGGTACAAGTGTACGCCTTCGGAGGTACAATCCCATCATTCCATAAGGAGGAATAGAAAGATGAAAAAACTGATCGCGATTCTGCTGTGCCTGGTCATGGTCGTTTCCATGGTAGCCTGCGGCGGCGAAAAGAATCCCACCCCCACCGATGAAAAAGTTATCACCATCGGCGTGTTTGAACCCACCTCCGGCCAGAACGGCGCCGGCGGCAAAAAAGAGATCCTCGGCATCCAGTACGCCAATTCTCTGTATCCCACCGTTACCATTGGCGGTGAGGAATACAAAATCGAGCTGACCTATGCCGATAACCAGTCCGATTCTTCCAAGGCGCCCACCGCTGCCCAGCAGCTGGTTTCCAAGGGCGTGACCGCTGTACTGGGTACCTATGGTTCCAGCTGCGCCATTGCCGGCGGCCCTTATTTTGAGCAGGCCAAGATCCCGGCGATCGGAACCTCCTGCACCAATCCCCAGGTTACCCAGGGCAATGACTATTACTTCCGAGTCTGCTTCATCGATCCCTTCCAGAGCGTAGCTGATGCGCAATTTGCCAAGAAGCAGGGCGTGACTAAGGCTGCCGTTATCACCGAGGCCGGTGACGACTACTCCGCCGGTCTGGGCACCTACTTTGTAAAGGCCTTTGAGGCGCTGGGCGGCGAGGTCGTGGAAGTCAACTTCCAGACCGGTGAGACCGACTTCTCTGGCACCATGGCCAGCCTGGCTTCTCAGGGCATTGAGGCCATCTTTGCCCCCACCTCCATCGAGACTGCTCCCTTCATCATCAAGCAGGCGCGTGAGGCCGGCATCAACGGCTGCATCCTCGCCTCCGATACCTGGGACGATGTTTCCATCATCCAGCGTGTAGTGGAAGCTGGCGCTTCCATTGACGGTGTTTACTTCTCCACCTTCTTCATTGAGGGCGATGACACCAACCCCGCTGCCAATGCCTTTGCCGAGGGCTTTAAGGCCTGGCTGAAAGAAGATTCCGCCCGCCTGACCGATAACTCCAACAGCGAAGAGATCTCCGCCGTGACTGCCTGCGGCTACGATGCCTACATGGCCATCTACTACGCGCTGGAGAAAGCACAGTCTCTGGATGGCGCTACCCTGCGTGATGCTCTGGCCGCGCTGGATGTTCCCGGCCTGGTAACCGGCGACCTGAAGTTTGATGAGAACGGCGATGCAGTTAAGAGCTACGCCATCATCAAGACTGCTACCACCGAGGGCTTTGTATTTGCCGATTCTGTTGCCATCGAGTAATAGCAAAAAAGCTGTAACAGCATGATGTAAAGCTACGGCTGCGCGGCGAGGGAGACCCACTGGGTTTCCCCCGCTGCGCTTGTGGCCGTTTAGAACAAACGGCATGGGTGCGGCGTTCTTTGCGAGGGCTTTGACCCGGCGATGGATGAAAGCCCCGGCAAAGGGGACCGCAGCGCCATTTTTCCCGGCATATCCTTTTTATTACGGAGGCAGTGTATATGCATGACTTTACCTACTACGCCCAGATATTGATCTCCGGATTGACCATCGGCAGCCTGTACGCGCTTATCGCCATCGGCTATACCATGGTTTACGGCATCCTGCGGCTCATCAATTTTGCCCACGGCGATATGTTCATGGTCGCGGGCTTCATCATGATCTATATCACTAGCTGGAGCAGCGGCTTTTTGGGGGCCGGCAGCATTGCTGTTGGTTTGATATTGACGCTAATCCTGACGGTGGTGCTGGGCGTGATGATAGAAAAAGTGGCCTACAAGCCGCTGCGTTCCGCCCCCCGCATGTCGGTCATGATCTCCGCCATCGGTGTGAGCTACCTGCTGCAGAACCTTTCCACCTATGTCACCGGCGGCCTGGCGCAGGCCTATCCCAATATCCCTTGGCTGCGTACCGAGATCCAGATCGGCGGCATCACCGTGCGGCGGCTGGCCATCCTCACCCCCGTGCTGACCATCCTGTTGGTCATCGCGCTGGTCATCGTGATCAAGCACACCAAGATGGGCATGGCCATGCGTGCCGTGGCCAAGGACTTTGATACCGCGCAGCTCATGGGCATCCGCATCGACCGGGTCATTTCCATCACCTTTGTCATCGGTTCGTTCCTGGCGGCGGTCGGCTCCATCCTGTATTTCAGCTACATCGGGCAGGTCAGCCCCACCATCGGCGCCATGCCGGGGCTCAAATCCTTCGTGGCGGCGGTGTTCGGCGGCATCGGCTCGGTGCCCGGGGCGGTCATCGGCTCCTATATCATCGGTATCTGCGAAACATTCATCAAATCCAACCAGGATATTTCCATCTTCAGCAATGCCTTTACCTTTGCGCTGCTGATCATCATCCTCCTTATCAAGCCCAACGGCCTGTTTGGAGAGAAACTGAAGGAGAAGGTGTAAACGATGAAAAACAAGAAAACACGCAATTTGATCTGTTCCCTTCTTCTGGCAGCGGTGCTGGTGGGTGTGCTGCTGTATATCGATAACAGCCCGCTAAAAAGCTCGATGCTCTCCACCGTGCTGCAAAAGGGTGCCATTTACGCCCTGCTGGTGGTCAGCATGAACCTGCTGAACGGCTTTACCGGGCTGTTCAGCCTGGGCCAGGCAGGCTTTATGCTGCTGGGCGCCTATACCTATGCTATCCTTACCATTCCGGTAGACCAGCGTATTAATGTTTATCAGTACTTTGATGGCGGCATTGTGCAGTTCCAGATGCCGCAGATCCCGGCACTAATCCTGGCCGGTGTGGTGGCGGCGCTGTTCGCGGCGCTCATCGGCGCGCCGGTGCTGCGGCTGAAGAGCGACTACCTGGCCATTGCCACCCTGGGCTTCGCGGAGATCCTCCGCGCGGTGATCCAATGGGAGAAGCTGGGCCCGCTGACCAACGCCTCCAACATCCTGCGCAAATTTACGGGCTATGATAGCATCCTGTTCCCGTTTATCGTTTCCGGTGTATGTATCGCCATCATCGTGCTGCTCATCAATTCCACCTACGGCCGGGCCTTTAAGGCCATCCGGGAGGATGAAATTGCCGCGGAGGCTATGGGCATCAACCTGATGAAGCATAAGATGCTCTCTTTCTGCACCAGCAGCTTCTTCGCGGGCATCGGCGGCGCGCTGCTGGCCATGTTCCAGTACAATGCCCACGCCAAGAACTTTACCACGGCCATGACCTATGAGATCCTGCTCATCGTCGTCATCGGTGGCATCGGCTCCATCACCGGTTCGGTGCTGGGCTCCTTCCTGTATGTGGCGTGCAGCGAGTGGTGGCTGCGCTTCCTGGATAACCCCACCATGGTCGGCACCGTTTAGTTTCCTGTGCGGGGGCAGGGTTTCTGTATGGTTGTGTTCTCGGTGGTGATCATGGTCATCGTGCTGTTCTACCGGCAGGGCCTTATGGGCACAAAGGAATTCAGCTGGGATGCCATCTTCGCGTTCTTTGGCAAGATTGGCCGGTTTTTCAAAAATCTGTTTACCGGCCAAAAAGCAGTGAAAGGCGGTGCGGCAAATGAGTAACCCCGTTCTAAAGCTGGAAAATGTGACAATGCAGTTCGGCGGCGTGGTGGCCGTGGATAACCTTTCGATGGAGGTGCGTGAGGGCGAGATCGTGGCCCTCATCGGCCCCAACGGCGCCGGCAAAACCACGGCATTCAATGTGGTGACAGGCGTATATGCCCCCACCAATGGCTGCCTGTATCTCGATGGCAGGCCCTATCTGTGCGAGCATCCCACCGGCCGTGCCAAGCATGATTATCTCGGCAGCGATGTGGAAAAATTCGCAGGGAAGCCCACCCTGCGCAAAACGCCGGATCAGATCACCAAAATGGGCCTGGCCCGTACCTTCCAGAATATCCGTCTCTTCGGCAATCTGACTGTTTTTGAGAATGTTCTCATTGCCAAGCACATGCACGCCAAGGGCGGCTTTTTGGCGGCTACCTTCCATTTGAACGGCAAGGAGGAGACCCGGATGCGCCGGGAGGCGATGGAGCTTCTGGAGATCGTGGGTCTGGCCGAGCTGAAGGATGAAACCGCCAGCAACCTGCCCTACGGTCAGCAGCGCCGGCTGGAGATCGCGCGCGCCCTGGCCACCGATCCTCGCCTGCTCATCCTGGATGAGCCGGCGGCCGGTATGAACCCGCAGGAAACGGTGGAGCTCACCGAATTCATCCGGGAGATCCGGGAACAGTTTGACCTCAGCATCCTGCTTATCGAGCACCACATGAACCTCGTCATGGGCATTTCCGACCGCATTTATGTGCTGGAATTCGGCAAGCTGATCGCTGAGGGCATACCCGAGGCGGTCCAGATGGATCAGCGGGTCATTGACGCGTATTTGGGGGTGGATCTCGATGCTTAAAGTACAGGAATTACAGGTCAATTACGGCGGGATCCGCGCCGTAAAGAATATCTCCTTTGAGGTGCCGGATGGCAGCATCGTTACGCTGGTGGGCGCCAATGGCGCCGGCAAATCCACCACGCTGCGCACCATCGCCGGGCAGGTTAAGGCTCAGGCCGGGTCCATCACCTACAATGGCGAGGAGCTGCTGGGCAAGCCCAGCGATGAGATCGTCAAGCGGGGCATTACCCTGGTGCCGGAGGGCCGGCGGGTTTTCCCCGATATGACGGTGCTGGAGAACATGAAGATCGGCGCCTACCTGCGTCATGATAAGCTGGATGACGATATCGAGTGGTGCTATGAGCTGTTTCCCCGCCTGAAGGAGCGCCACTGGCAGCTGGCCGGGACCCTTTCCGGCGGCGAGCAGCAGATGCTGGCCGTGGCCCGCGCCCTGATGAGCCGTCCCAAGCTGATGATGATGGATGAGCCCTCCCTGGGACTGGCCCCCCTCATCGTGCGGGATATCTTCCAGATCATCCGGGAGATCAATAAGCAGGGCGTCACCATTCTGCTCATCGAGCAGAACGCCAATATGGCCCTGCACACCGCCGACCGCGGCTATGTAATGGAAACCGGCGAGATCATTCTGGAGGGCGCGGGACGCGAGCTCCTGGAAAACCCGGTCATCCGTGAGGCATACCTCGGCAAATAAATATTCCCCTGCGGGCTTTTATCCGCGGGGGATTTATTTGATAAGGGACCTTGCAAAAACGCTGGGAAATGGTATGATTATCCCAAAGAGAGGAAAGGGGGAGGGGCCCAATGCCACCGATCGAGCGGAATGAAACCTATACCAAATGGGAGCAGGATGCCATCACCATGCTGCTTTTGCACCTGTGTGCGCTGCTCATCTGCTTGTATTTGGGGGAGATGGGCTACGCCGAGGATACCGCACCGGTCATCTTTGTGCTGGCAGTATTTCTCACCGGCTTTTTTACCAATGGCTACCTGTGGAGCCTGCTCGGCTCGCTGCTTTCGGTCTTTGTGGTCAATTACTTTTTTACCGAGCCCTTTTCCAAGCTGAGCTTTTCCGGCCCCGGCTATCCCATCACCTTTGTAACGCTGTTTGTGGTGGGTATCCTCACCAGCGCCATGACAATACGCAGCCGTGACCAGCAGCGCCTGAGGGCCGAAAACGAAAAGGAACGCACCCGGGGCAACCTGCTGCGGGCGGTCAGCCACGATCTGCGCACCCCCCTTACGGCCATTTCAGGGGCCATCAATACCGTGCTGGAGCAGCAGGATACCCTGCCGCCCGAGAAGCAGCGGGAGCTGCTGCGAAGCGCCGAGGAGGAATCGGAGTGGCTCATCCACATGGTGGAAAACCTCCTGACCATCACCCGGCTGAACGGCGACGGCGAAACAAGACTGATTACCCAGCCCGAGGCGGTGGAGGAGATTATGGCGAGCGCGGCGGCCAAGTTCCGCCGGCGGTACCCCGATTTTGCCGTGCAGGTGACCGCCCCCGATGAACTGCTGCTGGTCCCGATGGATGCCATCTTGATGGAGCAGGTACTGTTGAATCTGCTGGAAAACGCCGCCCTGCACGGGGGTAGAGTAAAGAACATCACCCTGGCGGCCCGCCGCCGGAATGACAAGGCGGAGCTCCGGGTGGAGGATGACGGCGTGGGGCTGGATAGCCACGGCCTGGAAAATGTTTTTGATGGGATACGCACCCGCGCGGAGCAAACCAGCAGCGACCGCCGCAATATGGGCATCGGCCTGACGGTGTGCCGTACCATAGTAAATGCCCATGGCGGGCAGATTACCGCCGCCAACCGCCCGCAGGGGGGCGCCAGCTTTTGCATCACGCTGCCGCTGGCGGAAATAGAGGAGGAAGAACATGATGAATAAGATCCTGATCGTCGAGGACGAATTTTCCATCAGCAATTTTATGAAAACCGTGCTGGAGGGCGATGGCTACACCGTGGAGGTGGCTACCTGTGCCGCCCAGGCCCGTGCGGCGCTGGAAAAGATGGAGTTTAGTGCCATGCTGCTGGATCTGGGCCTGCCGGATGCCGATGGGCTGGAGCTGCTGCGGGAGCTGCGGCAGCGCTATGGCCTGCCGGTCATTGTGGTCTCCGCCCGCACCGAGGAAAGCGAAAAGGTGGCCGCCCTGGATAGTGGCGCCGACGACTATATCACCAAGCCGTTCGGCTCCCCGGAGCTGCTGGCCCGCATCCGGGCAGCGCTGCGCCGGGCCGGGCCCGCCGCCAATCTTTCCGCCTTTACCACCGGCGAGCTGACCATCGACTATGATAAGCACCTGGTCACATTGGCCGGGCAGCCGGTGCACCTCACCGCCAATGAATACCGCCTGGTGGAGCTCTTGAGCCGCAGCGCGGGCAAGGTGCTCACCTACGATCGCATCAGCGAGGCCATGTGGGGCGATGCCGCCGGCGGCAACAGCCAGCTGCTGCGGGTCAATATGGCCAATATCCGCCGCAAGCTGGAGCAGAACCCCGCTGAGCCGCAGTATATCCTCACCGAGATCGGTGTGGGCTACCGCATGAAGGAGCCGGGCTGACCTCTAAAACAAAGCCCCCTACCCAAAGCGGATAGGGGGATATTTTGCGCTGTTTACAGGCTTTCGTGGCTTTCCTCCCGGCAGCAGGTGATGTTTAGGTTGCCGTTGCGGCAGCGCAGCTCATCCAGGAACACCTTGGGGACCGGCTCCTGCCACAGGGTGATGCGGTAGCGCAGCTCGTACAGGGTGCCCATGTTGGTGGTTTTCACCTTTTCCAGCGTGTGGGCGGTGGTGTAGCGCTCAAACAGGTCATCAAACAGCCCGTCATAATCCAGGTCCTCCGGAATGGTGATCTTCAAGATGCGTCCGGCGTCCTCCTTTTGGCCAAAGCGCAGCACGGTAAGCGCCAGCATGGCTCCGGCCAGGATGAGAAACAGCAGCGCCGCCAGCCCCACATACCCCATGCCGGTGGCCAGGCCAATGGCCATAGCCAGGAAAATGGCGGCGATCTCCCGGGCGGTACCCGGCGCGGAACGGAACCGCACCAGGCTGAAGGCACCTGCTACGGCAATGCCGGCCCCGATGCTGCCGTTGACCAGCATAATGACCGCCTGCACCACCGCCGGCAGGATCGCCAGCGTGATGGCAAGGCTTTGGGTGCTGCGGCTGCGGTAGCCAGCCACCAGCGCGGTGCCCACCCCCAGCAGCAGAGAAACTCCCGTGCAGATCAGAAAAGATGTCAGTGTCAGTTCGGTCCCTAATATCGAGTTAAGCACAGCGATGCGCCTCCTTTGAATTGGTCATCCGCGCGGGGGCATTGGCCTCCCGGCACATTTCCTTGTAGCACGCCCCGTATTTCGAAAACGAGGCGGGATAAATATGCTGAGCGGAAAGCGCCCGGCACAGCCACAGAGGGCAGGCTCCGAGGGCCTTGACCTCCATCAGGATCTGATCCTCCGGCAGCAGGCGTTTACCGTCATCGCCCATGTCCAGCGTCAGGCGATCGCGCCGCCAGCGGATGTTCCGATCAAATGTGATCCGCAGCGCCGGGTCTTCGGTGCCCGCCCAAGCGGTACGGTCATAGCCGATATACATGCGGGGCATGGTATCGTAAAAGCGCTGGAACCATTGCAGCTCCTGCCCGATCTGTCCCCATTCGGCCGGGGCGGTTTCGGTACGCAGGAAACGCTCCGCCTGGGGCAGGGGCGCGGTGACCCGGCGCTTATACACTACGCCGCCGCAGTTCTTTTTCAGCTCCACAAAGACCTTATCCCCCGCCTTCGGCACGCCGTAGCAGCGGATGCGCAGCTTTTCTTTATAGGCGGGCTTTTCCAGCGAGGCCCGGATGAGCCGGAAATTATCGGTATCGCAGTAGATGTTGCCGATGGTGTATTCGCCGTAGCGGTCGGCGGTCATGTGCCGGCGCATCACATTCAGCAGCGCTTCCATCTGCGCGGGAGAGATAAAGTATTTCTTTTCAATGCGCTGGAAGCTGTATTGTGTTCCGTTTGCCATATCGGGCACCCCTTTCTGTGGTGGATGCCCATAGTGTAAAGCCGCCGCCTAAAGATTGACTAAAGGAAAAAACTTTTTTTCTTTAGCTTTTCTTTAGCGCCCGGCTTTATTATGGTATCATTGACTGAAGGGAGGAACCAAATATGAAACGCAAATACTGTATCCTGTCTATTATCATAAGCGCCGCACTGCTGGCCGGGTGCCTTTCCGCCTGCGGCGAAAGCAGCACCATCGGAGGCAGCTCCTCCGATGAAAACACGGCGGCCACCGTGACCGGCGGGGATGCCGCCACCACCCCGGATACCACCGCCGATGTGGAGGCCCCCGATGTAAGCGGTGCCACCACCATCGCCCTTTCCGGGCAGTCGGCGACCGCTACCGGCACCGGCGCGGAAGTGTCAGACGGCGTGGTGACCATCACGGCGGGCGGCACCTATGTGGTCACCGGCACCATGACCGAGGGCCGCATCCTTGTAAATGTCCCCAAAGAGGAAGTGACCCTGGTGCTGCAGGATGCTTCCATCACCTGCTCCACCGGCAGCCCCCTGTATGTCTATAAGTCCAAGGCCACCACACTTTACCTGCCGGAAGGCACCGACTCCACCCTGACCGACGGCACGGACTACACCTTTAGCGACAGCTACTCTTCGGCGGAGGAGGAAGAGCCCAACGCCTGCCTCTACTCCAAGTCCGACCTGGTGATTGCGGGCAGCGGCAGCCTGACGGTCAATGCCAACTATAATAATGGTATCACCGGCAAGGATACCCTCTTCATCCAAAAGGCCTCCGTCACCGTCACCGCCGTCAATCACGGCATCAACGGCAAGGATAGTCTGACCATCAAGGATGCTGACATCACCGTCACCAGCGGCGGGGATGCCCTGCGCTCCACCAATGACAGCGATCCCACCCTGGGCTATCTCGTCATCACCGGCTCCGCACTCAAACTCACCGCGGGCGAGGACGGCATCCAGGCGGAGACCACTCTGACCATCAGCGGCGGCACCGCCACCGTGACCACCGCGGGCGGCGCGGGTCAAAGCATCTCCGATGACACCAGCGCCAAGGGCCTCAAGGCCGGGACGCAGGTCACCGTTACCGGCGGTACCTTCCAGCTCAATTGCTGCGATGACGCCATCCACTCCAATGGCGATGTCACCATCTCCGGCGGCAGCTTCACCATCGCCACCGGCGATGACGGCATGCATGCCGATGATACCCTCTCCATCTCCAGCGGCACCATTGATATCACCCGCAGCTACGAGGGCCTGGAGGGCGCCAAGGTGCTTATCTCCGGCGGCAAGATCTCCATCGTCGCCAGCGATGACGGCATCAATGCCGCGGGCGGCAGCGATCAAAGCGGCTTTGGCGGCTTCGGCTTCGCGCCGGATGCCTTCGGCGGCTCCGGGGATTACCTCATCCGTATCTCCGGCGGCGTGGTCACTGTCAATGCCTCCGGCGACGGCATCGATTCCAACGGTGATATCGAAGTGACCGGCGGTGAGCTGTATATCAGCGGCCCCACCTCCAATGGCGATGGCACCATCGACTGCGACGGCAGCGCTACTATCACCGGCGGCATCGTGGTCGCGGCCGGCTCCACCGGCATGGCGGAAAACTTCGGCACCGCCTCCACCCAGGGCAGCATCCTGGTCAATCTCTCCGGCTCCGCCGGCCAGGCCATCACCCTAAAGGATTCCGACGGCGACATTCTTGCCAGCTTCACCCCCGCCAAGGCCTTCGGCTGCGTGGTCGTCAGCGCTCCCGGCGTGGCACAGGGCGGTACCTATACCATCGCCGCGGGCGGCGCCAGCACCACCGTCACCATGGAAAGCCTCATCTACGGCAGCGGTATGGGCGGCTTCGGCGGTATGGGCGGCCCCGGCAACCGCGGCTGATTTCCATTCTCCCAATAAAAGCACCTGTCACACGGCAGGTGCTTTTTCCGTTTTTGGGGGAAAGCCCCTTTACGGCCGGGCGCCAAAATGGTATGGTAAAGGGGAGAGGAGGCGATAGCCGTGCAAAATGCCGAAATGGAGCAGATCCTGGCCCTGATGAACCAGTACGCTGCGGTGCTTATCACCCTGAACGAGCGCGGGGTCATCCGCACCTACAATAGCCCCGTAGGGGATTTTGCGGAATGGCTGGTTTCGCAAAAGCTGGGCCTTCGCTTGGAGAAAAACTCCGCCCGTGGGCTGGATGCCACCGGGAGCGATGGCCTGCGCTATCAAATAAAGTGCCGCTGGGAGCGCACCGATTTTCCCACCCCGCAAAGCCGGGAGTTGGGGGTTATCCGCAGCCTGGAGAAAAACCAGTTTGATTTTCTCATCGCTGTCATCTTTGATAGCTACTTTCAGGTCCGGGCGGCTTATCAGATCCCGCACGAGATCATCCCCCGGTATGCGGTCTACCGCCGCCATGTCAATGGCCATATCCTGCTGGCGGATGGTCCCATCCTGCGGGATCCCGCCACAAAGGATATCACCCACCTGCTGCGGTAAGCGGCATGCATTTACACCGGGAAAGTTCACGCTTTTCTCCTTGTACCGCGCGCGGTTTCCTGCTATACTATGGTCAAAAGGGGCAGCGCCCCTAAAAATGTGTGACAGGAGGATTTTATAATGGGCTTGTTTGATAAAAGACCCCCTTGCGCCATCTGCGGCGGCAAGGTAAAGGGGCTGCTTCCGTGGAAGATCGAAGGGAACTACATCTGCGATGATTGCCACGGCGTTATCGATGCGCAGAACGGCAATGACTTTACGATGGAACAATTCCTGAAATACCGGGATTTCCGGGAGCAGAATCAGGCACTCCGGGAGCAGTTCCGGGTGGATGAGATCGTCGAATTCGGCTTCCTCAGCGAAAAATTCGTGTTCGATTATGAGCACAGCCTGTTCTGCATGGATAAGAACCTGAATAAGACCATCTTCCATGGCAGTGAGTTAAAGTCCTTCATGATTAGCGAGGACGGCGCCCCCCTGCTGGAGGGCAGCGCCAAGGGCTTTATTTACCACGAAAGCCGGGTCCCCCAGCGCATTGATGAGCTGCTGCCCCAGGTCAATCAGATGCTCATCCAGCGGCAGATGCAGGAATCGATGGAGCGCCTGGCCAACCGGGATAAGGAGGTCCGCCCCAGCTATACCAGTATTGATATTCCTGAGCCGTTCAAGAAATTCTACATTAAGCTGTATCTCCAGCATCCCTATTGGAGCCTTTACGAGTTTGAGCGCACCGGCCCCGTTATCATCGGCGATGTCCCGGATCTGAACCAGTACCGCATCGAGTACGATGAGAGTGTCCAGCACCTGGAGACCCTGGCCAATGCTTTGGCCCGCGTAGCAGGCTTCCCGCAGGAAAGCGCCACTCCCGGCCAGACCGTTGCCGCCGCGGCTGCGGCTGCTGTGGCCGCCCCCACCGATGCCGTCGCCGAGATCAAGAAGTACAAGGATCTCCTCGATTCCGGCATCATCACCGAAGAGGAATTCGCCGCCAAGAAAAAGCAGCTCATGGGCATCTAAACAGCAAAAACCCGGGAAGCAATTCCCGGGTTTTGTTTGTGCTGTATTTCCGCTTCCCATAGGGGGACAAGAAAAAAGTGAGTTATAATGTGAGTTACAGGGGAAGAAAACCCCGGCATTTTCTGCGCAGACTTGCGCCCCCAACAGGGAGGAAAAAGCGTGAAAAGGGAACCTTCGCGATTTCCTCTTGAAGAATGATATGCAATAGATAAAATTGACAAATATGAGGTTTGCGATGATAGCTGTCAATCCCATAAAGCTGAAAAATGGGTGCAATAGAATTTTGCCATCTCTTCCCCTTCGTCCGTAAGATGATCTCTGATATAATTTGCGTGTTTCTTCTGCTCTGCCGGATCTATTTCAGCATATCTGTGGATGATGATATTGCCAAGGGATTCCTCCCGCAGAATTTCGCTGTATACATCGGCAATGCTTTCGCATTGAGATATGGGAACATCATGTTTGCTCTCCCATGAGTGCCCTTTACCGTGTGTCAGCCCGTCCGTCGAGTCAAGAAGATAAATATAACCCTGCCGGCCCTTGTAGAGGGCTTCCAGCTGATTTGGAAAACGCTCAATATAGTGCTGCTTGCCATCCGCACCGACGCCCATGGTGACAAAGTTTTCATCCCTGCTTCTACAGCAAACCAGCGCATAGCATCTGTCTTCGCTGAAATATGCAACAAAATTGCCGGTAGAATGGGATTTTGAATTTGCCTTGATTGTATGCAGTCCGGAAATACATGAACCGTGGTAGATCATAATTCCTCCAAAATTTTCCTTGTTTAACCCACATTGTATCATGTACGGACGCACCGTGCAACAAAAAGTCCACCGTAATTCTATCAAAATTACGGTGGACTTATGGTGGAGCAGGGGTGCTCAAGGATGAACACCCCTCCGAAGCTCCGGTTTCGCCTTCAAATGCCGTTTCTATGTCATCCAGCGGGATATTGTCAATGCTCAACGGCTTCTTGCTTGCATTGATAATCAAGGTAAAGTGGTCGTCATACAGATAGATGGAATGAACAAAGATATTGATGATGGCTCGGCGCTTGTTCACATCATCGGCGGGCATCTCGCAGACATAGTCCAGAAACGCCAGAATCTGTGCCTCCGTCAGCGTGATCTTCTTGTTTTCCTCGACAGCGAGCTGTGCCTCCAACTCTGCCTTTTCCGCTATGCGCTTGTTGAGTCGTTCCGTCAGCATCTCCACGGCCTGCCCCTGCTCAATGGCTTTCCAGAGATTCTCAATGGCCGTATCCGCCTCTCGGATCGCCTTTTTCAGCGCCTTGGCGGTAAGGTTATCCGGGCTTTTGGCGCACTCCTCAGCCACCTTCTTGGCAATGAAGCGGATTTTCTCATCGGTCAGCATTTTCAAACACTCGTTGACCACACGGTCCTCGATATAAGACTTGCTGACGATCTTCTTGCCGCACTTTTTCTTGCGGGCATTTTTGCACATATAGTAGTGATATTGCCTGCCGGTCTTGCTGGTGCCGCCATAGC
>ENA-UEQY01001573-UEQY01001573.1-human-gut-metagenome-genome-assembly--contig:-NODE-1573-length-13395-cov-15.862517_pt1 | contig 13395 bp, 12 predicted proteins | sample MGYA00242949_ERZ507949 | MGnify/ENA primary metagenome ERZ507949 (study PRJEB26167, sample SAMN06115403) | human gut metagenome | host: Homo sapiens | place: China:Jiangsu | collected 2016-07-06... | reverse complement strand
AGTTAAAAAGGGCTCCTGACGGATCTGACATTCCTCGGCCGCATCCTTGCCGTGTACCACCGCCTGCTTGCCGCCGATCCGCAGAAGCAGGACGAGCTGCTCCGCGACTTTTTCCGTTCACTCACCACTGATTTAGAGCGAATTAAATCAAGCCAAGGCATCCAACCCCCTCGCACTAAAGATACAGAACGGCAGTGAAGAATCAGCCTTCCCCGGGCCGCAGCTTGACGGGTTGTCGGGGTTGGCACCGGTTTTGCAAACTCTCTATATACAGGTGTGGAACAAGTATGACACACTTGTTCCACACCCCGCGTATATACATTTTATAAAAATGCCTGCCAACCCCGACAACCCGTCATGATTTCCTTTCCGGAACTCCCTGAAAACGCCCTTGCGTTTTGAATCGAACGCCCTTGCGTTTAAAGTAAAACGTACTTGCGTTTTATCTCAAATGCACTTGCGTTTCAGGTAAAACGCCCTTGCGTTTTTCTCACACCCCGCCCCTATACCCCATACATTGTTCCAGAATTGTTACAAAATCCGCCGATATGCCCACTTTTTCATTGATTTCCACCCTTTTCACCGATAAAAACCCCTCTATAAGTTGAATAAACCAAAAATAAGGCTTAATTTTGCAGCCGATTATTGGCCGCTGTGTTTACCGCCCCCAATCCATAGCTGGGAGTGGTAACGGCGAAGCACGCCCTATGCGCAGGGAAATTCCTTTAGAAAAATCATAACAAAACCCAATGAAAAGATGAAGATACGCAAAGTAGTCTGTATGCTGACGTTGTCCACCCTGCTGGTGAGCGGGTGTACGTCTTACCAGAAATCGCTCTACCTTCAGAACGAACAAGTGCTCAATGAATCCCTTGAAGGACAGCTCTATGACTTCCGCATCATGCCCAAGGACGAGCTTACCATCGTAGTAAGCACCACCGACCCAGAAGCTTCGGCTCCTTTTTACCGGAAAATCGGACAGAGCAAGGAAGGGGGAAGCAGTTCCATAAATACACAAAATACAAATCTACTTGCCTATCTAGTTGACAATCAAGGGTGTATTGATTTCCCTGTATTAGGTATAATCAAAGTTATGGGTCTGACCAACCGCGAGTGTGAAGCCTTGATCCGCGAAAAACTCCAGCCCTATCTCAAAGAAGTACCCAACGTCACCGTGCGTACCTCCAACTACAAGTTCAGCGTATTGGGTGAAGTCAATGCGCCGGGCACCTACACCACCGATGCCGAAAAGGTGACTATTTTTGAAGCTCTGGCACAGGCGGGCGATATGACCCTCTTCTCGGTGCGCGATGACGTGCAGTTACTCCGCGAAGACTCCACAGGCGTACGTCGGGTGTACCATCTCAACCTTACCCAGGCCGATGTAGCCCAGTCACCCTACTTCTACCTGCAGCAGAACGACGTGCTGTATGTAAAACCTACCAAGGCAAAAGTACGCTCCAATACATTCAATGGCAACGCGTCTATATGGATTACTCTATTGGGACTGGTTACCTCCGTTACATCTTTCATCTTAGCAATTTCCAAATAAACCCGATAACAACCTATGGCAGAAGAAACCAAGAACTACCTGCTGGAAGAAAACAACGAGACTTCCGGCTTCGATTATAAAGCCTTTATAGTCAAACTCCTGATGTACTGGCCCTGGATTGTGGCCTGCGTGGCAGTGGCCTTGATCGGTGCCTTTTTCTACCTCAAGACCCTGACTCCCCTCTACACCGTCAGTTCCTCCGTCCTGATTAAGAACGAAAGCAAGGGAGGGGCCAACGGAGCCAACCTGGAAGATTTGGGCTTTGTATCCTCTTCCACTCAGAGTTTTGACAACGAGCTGGAAATCCTGCGCTCACGCACTCTGATTAAGAAAGTAGTGACCGCCCTCGACCTCTATATTAGCTACTCCGTGCCCGGTCAGTTCCGTGATACCGAGCTTTACAAGCAGTCGCCCGTTAAGGTATGGGTTACTCCCGAAGAAGCTGAACGCATGGGGTATGCTCAGGTTAAGATGTCTTTCCGCAACCAGCAGCTCCACGAAGTGCTGGTAGAACACGAAGGCCAAGAATGGAAGAAGACCGTGGAAAGCCTGCCGGCAGTATTCTCTACCCCAGTCGGTGTATTCACTTTCTCGGCAGCTGATTCTACCCAGCAAATCCTTCAACATGTGCCCGAAGTGATTCAGGCTACCGTCATATCGCCTACAAGCGCCGCCGCATCTTTCCGCAACCGGCTTACCGTAGCCCCTAGCGGAAGAGGTACTACCATGGCCCTACTTACCATCACCGGCAGCCAGGTACCCCGTGGCGTAGACTTCCTGAACAAGCTGGTAGAAGTCTACAACGAAGAAGGCAACAATGACAAAAACGAGGTAGCCGCCAAGACAGCCGAATTTATCGACGAACGTATCCGCATCATCAACAAGGAACTGGGTACCACCGAAAGCCAGCTGGCCAGCTTCAAGCAGCGGGCCGGCGTAGTAGACATTACGGCCGATGCCAGCCAGGCAGCCGGTGAACAGGCAAGTTACGAACGTGCCTACGCCGAAAACGAGGTACAAATCAGTCTGGTTAATCACCTGAAGAGCCATATCCTTAATGAGGCCAACCAGTATGAGGTAATCCCCGCCAACATCGGACTGAACAACAGCGACCTGAACACTGTGGTGCAGAGCTACAACCAGATGCTGATTGAGCGCAAGCGCCTGCTGCGCACCTCGCATGAGGACAACCCCGCCGTGCAGAGCCTTAACGCCAGCATCGACGTGATGCGTAACAGCGTAATGGGAGCCATACAGACTGCCGAAAAAGGCCTGCTTATCAACCGCCAGGCTCTGCAGGCACAAACCCGTAAGTATGCCGATAAGGTAAGCGATGCCCCCGTACAGGAAAAAGAATACCTCAGCATCTCGCGCCAGCAGGAAATCCAGGCTAACCTCTACCTGATGCTACTGCAAAAGCGTGAAGAAAACAACATCACCTTAGCTTCCACCGCCAACAATGCCCGCGTAATTGACGAACCTTTGGCTGGTGGCCAGTTCTTCCCCACCCCTTCACAAACGTATACCATGGCATTGGGAATAGGCTTGATGCTCCCCATCGGAGTGATATTCCTTTTGGGTTTACTTCAATTCAAGATACAAACCCGTGGCGACGTGGAACGCCTTACCAATCTTCCCATAGTAGGCGACATTCCGCTCACTCCGGAAACCGCCGAAGGAGCCATTGTGATACGCGAGAACCGCAACGAACTGATGGAAGAAGTATTCCGTTCCGTGCGTACCAATATTCAATACATGCTCCAGGAAGGACAGAAAGTCATTCTCTTTACCTCCACCACCTCCGGTGAAGGAAAGAGCTTTACCGCCGGCAACATAGCCTGCAGTTTGGCCTTTATGGGCAAGAAAGTCATCATCGTGGGGTTGGACATCCGTAAACCCGGACTGAACAAGATGTTCCATATTTCCCGTCATGGAGAGGGCATCTCCCAGTTCCTGGCAGACCCCGAGCATACCGACCTGCGCAGCCTGTGCCAGGTATCTACCATCTCGCCCAACCTCTACATTCTGCCGGGCGGACACATTCCACCTAACCCCACCGAGTTAGTTGCCCGTCAGGCCTTGGAAGAGGCCATTGAGCGGATGAAGCAACACTTTGACTACATCATTTTGGACACTGCTCCTATTGGTATGGTAACCGATACCCAACTCATCGCCCGTGTGGCTGATTTGAGTGTGTACGTCTGTCGTTCCGGCTACACCAGCAAGAGTGAGTTCAAGCTCATCAACGAGCTGAAACAGAACGGCAAGCTGCCTCACCCCTGCGTACTGCTTAACGGTATCGACATGAACAAGCGCGAAACCGGCTCCTACTATGGCTACGGCAAGTATGGCAAATATGGGCACTACGGTTACGGTAAGAAATACGGTTATGGCTACGGTTATGGCTATGGGAAAGAAAAATAAAAACAGATACTTTCATACAGATGTTTAATCAGCTCACAAACAGCGTATTAAAGTATAAAAAATGAGAGATAATTATAATAATAAAAAAGAGAAAACTATAGGTAAAAAATAGGTAGTCAAATAAGTATGACAAAAATAAAGGAGCGAGGAAAAAATAGGCAAATGGCAATCAATATGTTTGCTTCCTTGATTGCATTTATAGTAGGTTTAGGTGTTAGATTTTTCCTAACTCCTTATATTGTAAGTACATTAGGAGCCGAAGCTTATGGATTTATCGGACTATCTCTAAACATATTAAGTTACACAAGCCTGATTACGATAGCACTTAATTCAATGGCAGGAAGATTTGTGACAATCCGCTATGTAGAAAAAGATTTCACAGTGGCCAATCAATATTTTTCTTCAGTATATTACTCTAATCTGATTCTTGCCGCAATCATCTTGTTGATGGGAACCGGAGTAGTTTTATTTTTAGAGCATCTTATTGAAATCCCAGCTTCTTTGGTTATTGATGTTAAATTCTTATTCATTCTCCTTTTATTAAATACAATTATAAATTTAGTGATGGAAGTATGGTGCGGCGCGACATTCATAAAAAACCGTTTAGACTTAAGTAATATTCGTAATATTATAGGGAATCTATTAAATGCTTGTATACTGGTTTCACTCTTCAGTTTCTTTACTCCTCATATTTGGTATATGGGTATAGCCGGAATGGCCTTAACTATTTATACATCAATGGCTAACTATCGATTAAGCCGCATTCTCACTCCAGAATTGGTTGTCAAAAAGAGGTATTTTGATTTTGCAAAAGTACGTGAATTAATAAAAGCAGGAGCTTGGAATGTATTAAGCCGGCTAGGAGATATATTAGGACAAGGACTTGATTTGATTATAGCCAATGTGTGCATCGGAGCCACCGCAATGGGTATATTCTCTTTAACTAAAAATATTCCATTAATGGTATTAAGCCTGTTTCAAATGATTGCAAGTGTGTTTGCTCCCATCTTGACAAGGCTCTATGCAGAAAGAAAAAAAGAAGAGCTCCTTACAGAGTTAAAAAAATCAATCCGCATTCTTGGCTTCTTCACCACTTTTCCACTAGCTTGTTTGTTTTTGTTAGGAGAAGATTTCTATCACTTATGGTTACCTTCACAAGATGCTTCACTACTTCAATGGCTGACCATTATAGGTGGTTTAGTTGGCATGACTTTTGCCATGCCTTTAGAAGCTTTATGGAATATCTTTACAATTACTAATAAACTAAAATATTCCACTTATACCATGCTTGCCAACAATATTCTAGTATTTCTAACTGTAGTTTGCTCTATGCTTATTGTGGATGATCCTATTGTAAAGTTATTTATTCTTGCAGGTGCCCGTGTCTTTTGGGGCATATTGCGGTCTTTAGTATTTTTGCCACTATATGGAGCTTATTGTCTAGAGGTTTCTAAAGCTACTTTTTATCCGCCAATTCTAAAATCCGTATTGTCTTTAGGTATTGTACTTTTCATAGGAATAGTTTTTATTTCATTTACTCAAAGCGATACATGGATATTATTGGCATTAAATGCTCTTATCATCTGTATATTAACAGCTTTAGTCAATTCTTTCATTATTTTACAAAAACAGGATTTACAATTTATAAAATCTAAAATACTAAAACTATAATATGAAAATCTTTGACCGCTTTGTATTACTTTTCTCTAAGCATTGGTTTAATCCTTTTTTTACACTCTGGTTTAATTTTCGCTTTCTTCCTTTTAAACAAGCCATTCACTTGCCTATTTTAGTTTGGGGAATGCCCAAAATTATCAGCTTAAATCCAAATTTTGAGATTATTTTGAACTATAAAAAGATAAAACGAGGGTTAGTTAAAATAAATCAAACCGGAGAATACCCTTCACATTCTGGTGGACATACTGAGTTCGTACTATGTGGCAAAAGCATCATATTTAAAGGCACAGCTTTTATTGGTTGTGGAACAAGAATCGTATCTTATTTAAATTCTACTATCATTATTGGAAATCATGTCGTAATAAGTCAACAAAATACTATTGTTTCCTGCGAAAAACTTATATTAGAAGATTGTGTGAGGATAGGTTCTAAAGTTCAAATCATGGACTCTTCAATGCATTTTGTTTATCATTCAGATGAACGCAAAGTAAAAAAACTTTCATCGCCTGTTATTATTGGCCATAATACATGGATAGCGAATGGGAGCAGTATATACAAAGGTACAGTCTTACCACCTTATAGCACATTGGCCGGAGGAAGTATGGTGAATCGAGATTACTCACAGGAAGAAGAAGGTACCTGTTTTGTAGGGAATCCTGCGAAACCCAAAATCAGGAATTTCTATCGTATCCAAAAATCATCAGAAGAAATGAAACTCTATACCTATTTTTTAGAGCACGATGTGGATACATATTATTACGAGAAAGAGCCTTCATCAGACATTTTTAATGGCTAAATTACTTCTGTAGCAAATATGAATCGCATAGACTACTTAGATATAGCCAAAGGAATTGGAATTATTTTAGTTTACATAGGACATTGCCATATTGGTGAACGTACTCAAACCTTGTCAAATGTAATCTATTGGATTTATTCTTTTCACATGCCTTTTTTCTTTTTTGTTTCAGGAATGTTATTCTCCCCCAAAAAGAAAGAATTTCGCAATTTCATTTGGAATAAAAGCGTCAGCCTATTAATACCCTATAGCTTTTTTAGCATTCTCAATTGGCCATTACTCAAGATATTTGTACACAGTCCGGGGAATATACTTTTAGACGGATGGGGGCAAAACCCTTTGTGGTTTATCCCCGTACTTTATTTGCTAGAAATACTTCATTTTTTTATTATATTTGATAAACGATGGAAACGATGGGGATCAGTTGTAATATTACTTGCTGTGCTAATATGGAAAACTCAGAATAATGGTTGGCTTCCGTATGCAGTAAGTGAATTAACTTGGTTTTATTTTTGTTTATTATCAGGTTATCTTTTGAAGAAACTTATCATTATTCCAAACAACCAAACCAAAGCATTTTTAATACCCGTTCTTTTATTTATAGTTCATTTTTATATTCTGTTCTTTGTTATTACCCCCTATAATGCAAATTATCGCTTACAAGATAATGACTTATTTTCGTACGTAGCACGATACTTTATTGGAATGATTGGCACATTTGCCCTTCTGTACTTTTCGATTTTCCTTAATAAATGGCACCAACTGACCAGTGGATTGAAATGGCTTGGTCAAAATACAATGGTAATACTTTGTACACATAAAATGTATTATGAAATCTTACAGACGGTTAATTATCATAAGAATCCACTAGGCGGAGTAAATTTTATATTAGTATGGGGGCTGATAATTCTTACCATATTACTCTATAATCATTTTATTAAACCAATTATAGATAAAATGAGAGTTACTCATCAATTCTCATAATTTTATTATTTATGATACCTAAAACCATTCACTTTTGCTGGCTTAGCTCCGATCCTTATCCTGAAAAAATCCAGAAGTGTATCAACTCATGGAAAAAATTCCTGCCTGATTATGAGTTTGTGCATTGGAACTTTGATTGTTTTCCTCGCGGAAAATCGCTATGGGTTGACCAGGCATTTGATTCAAAGAAGTATGCCTATGCTGCAGATTATATACGACTATATGCACTTTATAATTACGGAGGTATTTATCTTGACACAGATGTAGAAGTTCTCAAATCGTTTGATGATTTACTACACCTTCCCTATTTTATAGGAAAAGAACCCTCTGAGACTGGAATAGAAGCAGCTGTGTTAGGGTTTGAGAAGGGAAATAAATTAATAAAGGATATGCTTGATACGTATGAAGGGAAATCATTTATAAATCCAGATGGTTCAATGAATGTATATCCTTTACCCTATCGTTTTCGTGCTTGCATTGATGCTCAATATACCTACCATCCTATTGAATGTATGGATGACTTCATTTATAAAGATGATGTTGTCAATATCTTCCCCGTAGATTATTTCTCTCCGAAAGATTTCCATACTTTACAAATCACAACGACTGACCGTACTTACTCCATTCACCATTTCGCTGGGTCATGGTTAAAAAATTCAACAAAAGAATCATGGAATGTTTTCATCGCTCGCTGGCGGAGACGTATCTTAAAAACTCTTTCTTGGAAAAAAGATTTTATTATCATGTCAAATAGTGCCATTGATTCGATGTATGATGTCAGTTTTACAAGATCTGACCATTCACCTTTATATAATGTTCAAATATCAGAAATTGATTTTCTAACATTACTTGAATTACGTAATCAATGGGAAACATTTAAGCTACATTCAATAAAACGTACTGAATCAAAATATGCCAATAAAATAGAAAAATATTATCCTATTTTAGGTATAGAAGGAACGGATATTGAATTACACTTTACTTCCACATTTTCTTTAGAACAAGCCTATCGCACATGGAATGAAGGTTTAGTAAGTTTACAACGTAATAGGTTATACACTTTCTTTGTTAGTAATGATGAGGTAAACATTGAAAAATATTTTGATTTGAACTTACGACATGCTTATCTTATCACCTCACTTTCTTCATTGAAAAAAAACAGAAAGACACTTTTTGTTACTGATACACAATGTTGTAATGCAAAAGGAGGCAACCGAAATAAATTAATGCTTAGAATTTGTCGTTTAATATGTTATTAGTTTCAAATTATGAACAAACAAATTTCTAATGTCATAACTCAACTTCGTGTCATATCTACCATTGTCATAGTAGTTTACCATGCAGCATGTCCCTATGGAGGATGGGAAGCTTTTACCGCAACTATCAGCAACAATATTAGTTCTATGAATATAATAAACTTAATATTTCAGAAATTACTTTGTAATGATATGTTACCTATGTTTTTCAGTCTAAGCGGCATGCTATTTTATGGGAAAAAAGATACATATAAAGACACCTTGCTGGTATTTTGGAAAAAATTTGACCGTCTTATTGTACCTGCTGCATTAATCTTTCTTTTTTGCTCTTGGTTTGATATACCTTTTGTGGGACATGCTGGTCCTGAAGGACACCTATGGTTTGTTTATGTACTCTTCATTTATTTTTGTTGGGCTCTGATTATGAATAGAGTAAATATACATATACTTATGTCTTTTGCAACTACCGGATATATAATATATACCTTTTCAGGGCGTTTAGGAATTGATATTCATCCTTTTATAACTCAGTTATTACGTTATCAGATTTATTTTACTGGCGGATATTATTTGGTCAATTACTATGATTTATTGAGAAAAAACTATATACGTTGGCCTTTGATGTTCATTCATCTAATCTCATTATTGCTAGATTTTCAAACAGGTTATTATCTTCTTTTCAATTTAGTGGTAATTGCTTTTATTCCACAAAGAGAAATAAAGCCTATTATAAAAAGTTTAAATAACAATTCATTCGGTATTTATTTAATTCATCATGTCTTAACAATTTCTTTATTTCAAATAAATTGGATATATCATAGTTATGTTAATTACCCATTATTAGCTATTATATCTATGTCAATAGGGGTCTTAGCAGCTTCTTGGTTCTTGAGTGCAATTCTGCACAGAATAAAATTCAACTATTTCTGATTAGTATTATTCTATAGATTCTTAACGTTAATACGATGATAAAGTCAAAACAAGATTTATACACTTATCTGAATTGCGATAAAATTGTGTATGGAGGAAAAGCATGTAAAATTCCCTCTAACAAATTACAGCACCGACTATGGATAACAAAACAAATATTAAAAGATATTCGATGCGATTATAAAGTCTTTAATTTTATATTTTCTCTTAGAATGCATGAATATTACTTTAACAAAAGTCACCAATCCTATTTTGATAGAATTGCACTAGCTTATTGGGCGCATCGTCACCAAAGCCTAGGGTATCTTTTAGGTTTTGACATTCCCATAAATGTATTTGGCCCTGGACTTAGAATTAATCATTGGGGAATGATTGTCGTTAATGGGAATGCACGCATTGGAGCCTTTTGCGATATTCATCAAGGTGTAAACATAGGAAATCATGGAAATTCAGATGATGTACCTGAAATAGGGAATAATGTTTGGATTGGACCTGGAGCTAAGCTTTTTGGAAAAATTCATATAGCAGATGGTTGTGCTATAGGTGCTAATGCGGTAGTTAATCGAAGCTTCAATGAGCCTAATAAATCTGTAGCAGGAATACCTGCAAAAATAGTTTCGGATAAAGGAAATAGAAACATACGAGTTTATACTAATACTATTAATTAGAATTAAATAGTATAAATCGTTATAAAGTACAATTTGCTAAGAGACTTCATAATACATTAGAAATAATCATGGAAGAAAAAGTATCCATAGTTATCCCAGCTTATAATGCAGCTACTTTTATCGAACACACAGTAGAAAAGATAAAAAAACAAACCTATCCTAATTGGGAATTACTTATCGTGAATGATGGTTCTAAAGATAATACAGGAATTATCATAGACCGAATTGCCTCTTATGATAAGAGAATTATATCTCTCCATCAAGAAAATGGAGGAGAAATTTCTGCACGACGTACAGGAGTAATTCATGCTTCCGGGGAATGGGTTATGTTTGTCGATGCAGACGATATGCTACCTGAAACGGCCATTGCTTCCCTAATAAAATACAATCAAACCGAAATTGATGTGATAGTTGGAACCATGCACGTGCAGAATTTTAAATCCACAGGTGAAAAATTTGAAGATTATGTGTATCAAAATCAAAAAACTGGTATCATAAATGGAACAGAGTTTGCCTGTGGAGTCTTAACATCCCATATACAGATGGCAGCATGGGGCAAGCTATATAAAAAATCGGTTCTAGATAACTTTCCTTGGTGTCTAGACCGCCAAATCCGACAGAATCCAGACTTGTTAATGAATGTAGGGATTGGTGCTTACGTAAATAAGGTATGCGTCACAAATGAGATAGCTTATGAATATTTAATTCACGAAGGAACAGCCTCAAGTGGAGTAATGCCTTTTGCGAACTGGATGCGTCTTTTTGATGCGGCCGATAAGTATATAAAAAATTATACTCGGCCAGAAAAATTATATGAAGCCTTTTTTCACTATCGAATGGAACGTTTTGATTGCATGTTACGCCATGGTATTATTGATTTTCCAAAAAATGATACACATGTGGTTCGCATGGTTCAAGAATGTACAAATTACGTACTAACGAATGATGAAAAAAAAGTAAAGGCATTATTACAAAGCATGTTACTACGTAAGGTATTCAACTGGTGGCAAAAAAGAAAACAAAAAAAATAAATAGTACTAAATTATGTATAGAGGATATAAAATCGTAGCAAATAGTGCAGCAGGCCGCCGTAGATATATGCAATGGCTTGTACCATACGTAATAGCTTGTGATGAAATAGACCGTTATGATATTTGGATACATACACACAATGGTGCAGATATCGAATTTTTCAAGCAATTAGCAGAAGCTTTTCCCAAAGTAAATCTTGTCTGGCAACCTAACGGAGAAGTGAAGAATATCAGTACTATTAACCCGTTTTATCGCTTCTGTTGCGAAGATAAAACCATATATATTAAATTAGATGATGATATTGTTTGGATGGAAAATGATACACTACGAAAATTAATAGATTTCCGTATTGATCATCCAGAATATTTTTTAATTTCTCCTTTGGTAATCAATAATGCCCAATCCACCTATTTGCTTCAGGTATGTAATAAAATTCATTTAAATACTTATTACAAATCACATGCAGATGGAGATGTACTCTGGAGAAGCGGTAAGTTTGCTGCCGATTTGCATCAATGGTTTTTGGATAATTATTTAAAGACGGGACAATACACCGAATTGCATGTAGGTGAACATCCTACCGCCATGACTCGCTTTTCTATAAACAGTATTTTATGGTTTGGAGAAGATTTACAGGCCATTAAGGGTGAAGTACCTGGCGATGATGAGGAATTCATGTCGTGTATTTATCCAACACGCTTAGGAAAAGCAAATTGTTTTCTAGGAGATACCATTATGGCTCACTTTGCATTCTTTACTCAACGTGAACAATTAGACAAACAGAATATCTTAAAACAATATGGTGAGATCCTGGATAGAATCTGGAAAACAGACGAGATTTATCGTCCGATTCACGAGCGAGTGCAAGCTATTGTGAAAGAAGTTGATGCACATGAAGCTGAATTAATGAAGAGACCGTCTCCCTACACCCATGGGGCACCGGATCCTGTATATAAGTTGACGATAAAAAACCGTCTATTCACATTCCTGCCTAAATCATTCCAAAAAGCATGGGAACTACAAAAAAAAGAAAAACAACTAGAAACAACCCAATATATACTCTCAAAATAATGCAAAGAGAAACATACATAGATATTGCAAAAGGAATCGCTATTACACTCATGGTTATAGGCCATGCCCAACTTCCTGTAGTTGTACATAACTTCATATATAGTTTTCACATGCCGCTTTTCTTTTTCTGTAGTGGCTATTTTTTTCGTTTAAAACCTATTGAACAAACAAGTTCTATTATTAAATCCCTAATAAAAAAGCTTCTCAAACCTTATTTAATAAATAACATCAATAGCTATGGCTATTTTGCTTAGTTTATGGTACAAAGAATTATTACCATCTTCTCGCACAATAGGCTTTTTATTTCCTAATGGAAGCAGGCATGATATCCTATTTTTACCTAATATTCCTGATTGGGGATTTATTTGGTTTCTACCAAGTCTATTTTGGTGTAGAATAGCTTACCTCTATATAGCCAGATTAAAATATCCTTTTCTTTTAAGCATTTTGGTTTCCACTGCTTCATATATCTTAGGACGTTATGTTTGTAATTTACCTTTTGGCATATTATCTGGGCTTTGTGGAGTTGTCTTTTATAGTGCTGGTTCATATTTTCGACAAATACAAATATCTCGCCTGCAATATATATGCTTAACCTTATGTTGGATAGGATGTATTTTCTTTTCACAAGTAGAAATGATATACTTTACGTATAAATGCTGGCCCATAGATATATGCGGAGCATTAGGTGGTATCTTATGTATTCTAAAATTAAGTCAATATATTGACAAATCTCCAGGTTGGGAAAAATGCAAGAAAGCTTTACTATGGGCAGGTACTAATTCACTAATTATACTTTGTTATCATTGTATAAGTGTTTATGCAGTAGAAGTATTCAAAGTCTATATTTTCACATTTGGCAACAAGAATCTAGCTATTGCGTTAAATATATGTTTTGTGATTGTATTTGTATTTTTACATAAAAAGTTTAAGGTGAGTTCTATCAATTCAATTTATCCTCTTGTATCAGACAGCAGAACTCTTTAACTGCCCAATTTGTGAGCT
>ENA-UEQY01001522-UEQY01001522.1-human-gut-metagenome-genome-assembly--contig:-NODE-1522-length-13585-cov-11.201066_pt1 | contig 13585 bp, 8 predicted proteins | sample MGYA00242949_ERZ507949 | MGnify/ENA primary metagenome ERZ507949 (study PRJEB26167, sample SAMN06115403) | human gut metagenome | host: Homo sapiens | place: China:Jiangsu | collected 2016-07-06... | reverse complement strand
AAGGTGGAGGAAGGCTCGGCGGCGTTAAGAACGGACAGTAATACTGCGTCCGTTTAGCCGCCGAGACTTCCGACTTCAGCTTTGGGGTTCTTAGGGGCGTGCAGCCCCTAAGTCGCGGGTCCGCTGCGTCGAAACAGCGGCAGTTTTCTTTGCCAAGCTTTCTTTTGCTGCCAAAAGAAAGCGGCCTTCCGGGAGGCTGCCGTCCCCGGTTCAGCCTCTGCGTCCGACCCCGTACTGCGGGGCCTCCGGCAGCACAAACTCTGTGGTAAAGTTGGCGGTCAGGTCGTTGATGTTCATCCGAACACTCCAAAAGACATCGCCGTAATCGCGCAGGACCGTGTACTCCGCACCCAAACCGGCCAGAGTCGCCGTGTCGGTGACGATGTAGACTACATCCCCCTCGGGGGCGTACTCGGTCAGACTGTTCTGGTAGACGCGGCTGACCGTGCCGCCGTCGGCCAGCGCCCGGGCGGCTTCTGCGGTGGTGCTGACCAACTGAATGCGCGCTGTCGCGGGCAGGGCGGCCATCAAATCCCCGCGGGTGATCTCGCCGTATTCCGGCTCGGTCACGCCGCCCGCGAACGCCTCGACGGACGCCCCCTCCGGCAGCCCCGTGGCCGGGTCATTTGTGACGATCTCGGCGTAGAGCGCCGCCAGATAGTTGCCGAAGCTGATGGTTTTGTTGGCGTCGGGGTTCGCCGCGTAGGTGAACAGCGGCGTGTAGAGGATGCTCTGGTCGTCGGCGTCCAGCGTGGCGATCTCCGCCGCGGCGCTGGTATAGGCGTCCGCACCGGCCTGCTGGGCCTCGTCTGCCGTCTCGGTGGGGGCGGTGGTGTCACTGCCGCCCACGGCCTCGGTGTCCTTGCCGGGGTCGGCGGCATCGGCAGCAGTGTCGGCCTGCGCGGCGTCGGCGGTGCTCATCGCCAGCCAGGTGGCGCGGCGGCTCTCCATCTCGGCAGCCGCCACAGGCTGCCGAAGCTCGACGCGGCAGCCGCCGCCCTGGGTAAAGACCAGGTCCAGCTGCGCCACGCCGGTCAGACCCAGGTCCGCGCCCAGCACGTTCGTGCCGTTTTCCGCCGTTGTGCCGTCAATAATGGCCGTCACGCACTGGCTCAGCAGGGCCTTCTGCCAGTCGCCCGCCGGGGCGGTGGAGACAATCGCAAGGATGGCATCGCACCCGGCGTTCTGCAGGGCGGTGATCTGCTCGGCGGCGGTGTCGTTCCAGTCGCGGGCCGTGATGAACTCCCCGTTGGACGCCGAGATGACCGCGGCCTGCGCCGGGTCGTTCAGCACAAAGAAGCCGATTTTATACCCCGCGCGCTCCACGACGGTGTAGCGGCCATTGGTCACGCGGTTGCGGCTCCAGCTTGTGGAGCGGTAGAACACAGCGGTGCCCTCGTTGTTCAGTAAGTTGGACGCCAGCGACGGGCCGCTGCCCATGTTGGCATCGCTGACCAGGCGGGTCGTGCCGTAGGCAAAGTCGGTCAGCGCCATGGCGTGCAGGTCGTACCCCGCTGCCGAGAACGCCGACAGCATATCCATGCCGCCGGTCAGGCTGGCGCTCTCGGTGCCGTGCAGGCTGTCGCCCGCGTCCAGCAGGATGGAATCCGGGGTCGCGCCCTTGAGCGCGGCGGCGTCCGCCAGCGTGGCGCGGTCCCCGCGCAGGCCCGCCGTGGCAAAGATCGGGACCGTGATGTCCCCGACCCGCACGCGGCAGGTCAGGCTCTCGGTGCCGTCGGCCAGCGTGGCCGTGATCGTGCATTCCCCGCTGTCGGTGCGGGCGCGGACCGTGCCGTTTTTGTCCACGGTGGCCACGGTCTTGTCGCTCGTCGTCCAGTAGACCCTGCGTCCGCCGTCCTTCTCGCCCGGCTCGTTCGTCGCCAGCGTGGCGTAGGCGTCCTTGCCGTCCATGTGCAGCTCGTCGGTGTAGGTATCGTTCAGGAGCACCGGCGCGGCGGTCTTGCCGTTGCAGGCGGACACACCGGTAAATTTGAACGGTCTCATGACAAAATCCAGATCCACCGTCTCACTCTGGACACCGTAGTCCGCGCCCGGGGCGCTGAAGGTGCACTGCCACATATCGTAGGTGCCCGCATAGTCCAAATCGTCGGAGAACCGCGCGATCCAGAGGTTGTCGCGCCATTTGTCAAAGGCGGGATCCGTCATGCGGGCGCGCACCCAGTTGCGGGAGGCATACAGCCCCTGCGCACCGGTGTAGCCGTACTCGGTCAGGCGGTCAAAGAACGCCTGCGTGATCTCGGCCATCTCGGAGGGGAAAACGCCGCTGATGTACTTATCCTCGAGGTCGTAGTAGACCGGGTAGCTCAGCCGGTAGGGCGCGGCGGTGTAGTCGTCCAGCCCCTCCTGCGGCGGGGCGGTCAGGCCCAGCAGCCGCGCGACGTGGTCGGCCTCGCTGCGGGCCTCCTCCACCGTCGTGGCGTAGGAATAAAGGTACGCGCCGAACGGGATGCCCAGCCGGGTGCATTCGTCTGCGTTGCGCCGCCACTGGGGGTCATCCTGCGCCCAGTTTTCCTCCTGGCCGTCCCACTCGCCGCCGAAGCCGCAGCGGATGATGGCAAAGTCGATGCCGGCAGCCTTGGCCTTTTCCCAGTCGATCTCGCCCTGGAACTTGGATACGTCCATGCCTTTGAGCACCGCGGCGGGCATGGCCCGGCCGCTTGTGTTGAAGTAGTAGCCCAGATCGTTCTTCTGCCAGGCCGCGGCGGGCGTGCCGAAGTCCGCCTCGGCGGGGCCTTTCTCCTCTGCCGAGCAGCGCACCAGCACCACCGACACAATGACCACGACCAGCAGGCAGAGCAAACACAGCCCCAGCACAAGGCGGCTGCGGCGGCGTTTGGCGCCGGGACGTTTCTTTTTCTTCGGCGGCGGGGGCGCGTCGGGGCGCGGGGCCGCTTGCCCGCCCTGCGGGGCGGGCGCAGCCGTCCGGGCAGGGCGGCGGTAGACTTTGCGTTCTTCTGGCACGGTGCGTTACCTCTCTTGGGCAGATTTTATGCTGTGGATAGATACTATTAGTGTAGCATTTTGTCGAAGAAATTACAATCGGAAACGCGGGATATTGGGGAATTTTACAGAATAAAAAAGCGGCGGCCAGCTTCCTGACCGCCGTTCTTTGCCTTTTCCCTCGGGGACAGACTCCCCCGATACGGGGGGGAGGTGGCGCGCAGCGCCGGAAGGGGTGCGGTGGCCCCGCAGGGTCGGATGAGGGCAAAGTTACCGGAATCGACCATTTGACGGGATGCCGCAATAGCTCTGCCCTCATCAGTCAGCGGACGGGGCCGCTGCCAGCTTCAGTCTCCGCGCTAAGAGCCGCCTCCGGCGGTTGCGCTTCGACACGCGCCTGCGGGCGCAGTCCCGCGGGGGAAGCCTTATACAATTTCCACTCCCTGCACGTCCAAAAATAATACGGCACCTCAAACGCCAGCATGACGCACCAGCCGAAGGCACAGGCAAAGGCGATGCCGGGCAGGCCCACCCGCGGGGCCAGCACCGCAGCAGCGGCAGCGCGCAGCCCCGCCTGTAAGCAGGTGCCGATCAGCGTCGTCGTCATCTTGCCCATGCCGCGGTAAAAGCCCTGGAAACCGTTCGTCAGCGCGGGCAGGGCGTAGAACACCGCCATCCAGCCCAGATACGTGCTGCCCAGTGCAATGACGTCGGCGGCCCCCTCCCCTGCCACAAACAGGGACAGGATGCCCCGGCGCAGCAGCAGCGTCAGGCTGCCCATCAGCAGCCAATAGCCCAGCTCCAGCCGCAGGCCCACCGCAAAGCCGCGGCGGATGCGGGCGGTCTGCCCGGCGCCGCGGTTCTGGGCAATGTAGGTCGTAATGGCCGTGGCAATGCTCTGCTCCGGCGTGAAGGCAAAATCGTCCACCCGCGTGACCGCGTTGAACGCCGCGATAGCCCCGACCCCCAGCGCGTTGACCTGCCCCTGAATGAGCACCTTGCAGATCGGCTGCACGGCCTGTTGCACCGCCGTCACCGCGCCGTAGCGCAAAATCGGTCCCAGCAGGTCGCGGCGGATGCGCCACTGCCCGTGCCCGGGGCAGAGCTCCGGCACGCGGCGTGCCATGTAGACGGCGGCCAGCAGCGCGCTGGCGGCCTCGGCCACGACAGTGGTCACGGCGCTGCACACAATGCCGAAACCCAGCCCGCCAATTAAAATGAGATCCAGCACCGCGTTGAGCACGGCGGAGAACGCCAGGAATTTCAGCGGCGTTTTGCTGTCGCCGACACTTTTCAGGCCCGCCGCCAGCGCGTTATAGAAAAACGTGAACGGCGCGCCCAGGAACGTGATGCGCAGGTAGATGCCGGTGATGCCAAAAATCGAGTCCGGCACGGCCAGCGCGCGCAGGATCCACGGCGTCAGCGCACAGCCCAGCGCCGCGGCGGCACAGCAGAGCGCCGCGCCGAACAGCAGCGTCGTTGCCAACGTCTCTTTTAAGCGGGCGGTCCGCTTTGCGCCGAACGCCTCACTCATCAGTACGCCCGCGCCGATGCACAGGCCACTGATGGCCAAAATCACCAGATTCATGACCGGCCCGGCCACGCCCTCGGCGGCCAGCGCGTCCTGCCCGATGAACCGCCCTGCGATGATGGAATCCACCGCATTGTACGCCAGCTGCATCCAGTTCCCCAGCAGCAGCGGCACCGCATACAGAAAGAGGTGCCCCAGCGGGGCACCCTTGGTCATATCTCGCATCATTATCAGCTCTCAAAACGGAAAATCTGCCACCTTCAGCGTGACAACGCCGTCGATGGTCTGGATACAGCCATCTGCCGGGTAGTTGGGCATGGCCTTGAACGCGTCGGAATTGCTGATGGCACGGACAGTCTCGTCCGCGCATTCGTTGAGCTGGACGCCCAGCTCGTCCCACACCAGCACATACCAGCCGTGGGCGTTGAACGTCGGGTCGAAGGAGAGCGGGCCGAACTGCGCCAGTTCCCCGGCCATAGGCTTGAGCGGGGATTCATCCGGGTACGCGCCGCGCTTCGGCTCGCCCAAGATCACGACCTCGGCGCCGTTCTGGTAGTCGGCGTTTTCTTCCAGCCGGGTACACAGGCGGTTGGCGAGGTTCACAACTGTGGTCTTTTGTTTCAGCATGACCGCCGCGTCGTTGTTGACCTGCACGGCAAACCCGCGCAGCAGCACCGCGCAAAACGCCGTGCAGAGCGCCATTCCCCAGGAGAACGCCCGTTCCGTCAGTGCGGGAGCCGCGTCGATCACGGCGATGGCAAACGGCACCACGATGGCCAGCGAGCCCGCCATCCGCAGCGCCACAGTGGCCCCGGTGTTGATAACGTCGGTCACATTGGCTGCGGCGGGCAGCAGGGCCACCAGTACCACCGCCGCAGCGGCGGCCTTGCGGTCGTGCAGCACGACGAGCCACCGCAGCCCGGCCAGTGCCGCCAGCACAAACAGCAGCAGGTAGCCCGCGATCTGCCCATAGTGGTTTTGGGCAATGCCGTGGGTGAAGAAGTAGGCGTAAAAATCAAAGTAGGCGTTTTTCAGGCCTAACGGCAGATTGCGCAGTGTCTCCATTCCCACGGTGTTGATACCGTTGATGCCGGATAGGCCCACATCGTACAGCCGCAGGAACAATTTTAAAATCAGCATATACAGCGCCGCACCGCTGCCGCCCATCAACACCATGCGCAGGGCAGTCAGGCCGGTGGCCTGCCATTCGCCGGGGCGGCGCAGAACGGCCAGAAGCAGCAGCATGACGCACAAGCCCGCCGCTGTGCCCAGATTGGCCTGATACATTCCCAGCGCGAACGCCAGGCAGACCGTACCCATCAGCCAGACAAACCGCACGCCGCAGACGACGGATCGCACGGCCAGCACCGCTAGCAGGAAAGACAGCGCATAGGACACACTGCAATAGTGGTAGGTTTCAACTTCCGCTACATAGGGCGCACAGACCAGTGTAAGTGGGATAAGATATTTTGCCACACGGCTGCGCACAGCAAACAAATCCGTTAGCAGCACTCCCGCCAATGCGTAGAGGAACAGCATCAGCAATGCCGAAAGCGCAGGCTGATTGATGCCGCCGCGCAACATATCCACCAGGCGCAGCGCCCAACGCCCCTGCTGTGTCTCCCAATACAGATGCTCGGGCCAGCCATCGGCAGTGTACAGTGCACCGATGTGCACGGCATCAAAATTGCCGAGTTGGTTAGCATAAATCGTGTAATGTACGCCGCAACCGACCAACAGCGCCACGACCAGCGGGCGGAAGTTTTTCGCCCACCACAGGCTCACTTTTTTCTGCCAGTCCATCGTTTATTTTTTGTCCTCTTCGGTCTCGGCGACGATGTAGATGGGACGGTGCTTGACCTCCAGGTAGGTCTTGGCGAGGTACTCGCCCACAATGCCGGTGCAGAACAGCTGGACGCCGCTGCACAACAGAATGATGCAGACCATGCTGGGCCAGCCGGAGGTCGGGTCGCCGAACATCAGCGCGCGGACGACGACAAAGAGGATGCCGATGAACGCGAGGATGCAGAACAGCACGCCCGCCCCTGCCGCGATCAGCAGCGGCGTGGTGGAGAAGCCGACGATGCCCTCGATGGAGTACTTGAACAGGCCCCAGAAATTCCACTTGGTCGTACCGGCGACGCGCTCGATGTTCTCATAGTCGAACCACTTGGTCTTGAAGCCGACCCAGCTGAAAATGCCCTTGCTGAAGCGGTTGTACTCGGCCATGCTGAGCACAGCGTCGGTCATTTTGCGGCTCATAAGGCGGAAATCCCGCGCACCGTCGACAATTTCCGTATCGGACATCTTGTTGATGATCTGGTAGAACTTGCGGGCAAACCAGCTGCGCAGCGGCGGCTCGCCCTTGCGGGTCGTGCGGCGGGTGGCGGCGCAGTCGTACTCGCCGGTCAGCAGCGTGTCCAGCATCTGCGGCAGCAGCGCGGGCGGGTCCTGCAGATCGGCGTCCATCGTGGCGACGTAATCCCCCTTGGCGGCCTGTAAACCCGCGTAGATACCGGCCTCCTTGCCGAAGTTGCGGCTGAACGAGACATACCGCACGCGGGGGTCCTGCGCGTGCAGCTCACGCGCGACACGCAGCGTGCCGTCGCGGGAGCCGTCGTCCACAAAGATAAACTCAAACTCCGCGCCGTGGCTGGCTTTCATCTCCGCCGCCACGCGGGAGGCTTCTTTATAAAAAAGCGGCATCGCTTCTTCTTCATTGTAACAGGGTACGATCAGACTGATGAGCATGGTGTGACCTGCTTTCGTCAAGTAATTTAGTATCTTTTATTATACCGTAGTTGACGGAGTTTGTAAACAGAGACTATTGAACCACGTGCGCTTTGTTAGGGGCGGCGAAATATTTGCATCGCAATAGCGGCAGCGTCATCGGAGGGGTCAAGACCCCTCCCTACAGTACCGCGTTCACGGGTGCTTTGTAGGGAGCGGTCTTGACCGCTCCGGGGAACTTTGCGGCAGCCGCCCACCAAAAAAGGCAGAGCCTTCGCTCTGCCTTAGAGTGCTTATAAAATTTTAGCCTTTGACCGCGATATTGACCAGCTTGCCCTTGACATAGATTTCCTTGGCAATGGTCTTGCCGGCGATTGCCTCGGCTACGGCGGGCTCGGCCTTGGCGGCGGCGATGGCGTCCGCGTTCTCGATGGCGGCGGGCACCTTGATGCGGGCCTTGACCTTGCCGTTGACCTGCACGGCGATCTCAATCGTCTGCTCGACGCACTTGGCCTCATCGTAGGTCGGCCAGGCGTGGTAGGCCAGCTGCTCGGTGTGGCCCAGCTGCTGCCACAGCTCCTCGGTCATGTGGGGGGCAAACGGGTTCAGCAGCTGCAGCAGCAGCTCGTACTCGGCCTTGGTCGCACCCCCCTGATCGCTCAGCGCGTTGACGTAGATCATCAGCTGGGCAATGGCGGTGTTAGCCTTCAGCGCGTCAATGTCCTCGCCGACCTTCTTGATGGTGCGGTTGGCAACGGCCTCCAATTCAGGGCGGACGCCCTCGCCGGGAACAAGCTTCTCGCTCATCGACCAGATCTTATCGAGGAAGCGCTTGCAGCCCTTGATGGAGGAGGTGTTCCACGGGGCGGCCTTCTCAAAGTCACCGATGAACATCTCATACAGGCGCAGCGTGTCGGCGCCGTACTCGTTGACCACATCGTCGGGGTTGACGACGTTGCCGAGGGACTTGGACATCTTGACGATGGGGTGCTCGGCCATCTCGCCGTACTTCTCGACAAGGGCCTTGCGCGCGCCCTTCTCGTCGCCGTACTCGGCCAGCAGGCGCTTGCGCTCAGCATCGGGCTGGTTCTCAAAGGCATGGGGGTTCAGGCCCAGGATCATGCCGTGGGAGGTACGCTTCTGGTACGGCTCCTTGGTGGGCACAACGCCGATGTCATACAGGAACTTGTGCCAGAAACGGCTGTACAGCAGGTGCAGGGTGGTGTGCTCCATGCCGCCGTTGTACCAGTCCACAGGACTCCAATACTCGAGCGCCTCCTTGCTGGCGATGGCGTCGTGGTTCTTCGGGTCGCAGTAGCGCAGGAAGTACCAGCTCGAACCGGCCCACTGGGGCATGGTGTCGGTCTCGCGCTTGGCGGGGGCACCGCAGCAGGGGCAGGTCGTGCTGACCCACTCGGTATGGCGCGCCAGCGGGCTTTCGCCGTTCTCGCCCGGCTCAAAGTCCTTGATTTCGGGCAGGCGCAGGGGCAGCTCGCTCTCGGGCAGGGGCACCCAGCCGCACTTGTCGCAATAGACCATGGGGATAGGCTCACCCCAGTAGCGCTGGCGGCTGAACACCCAGTCGCGCAGCTTGAAGTTGACCTGCTTGTGGCCCTTGCCGTTCTCCTCGAGCCAGGCGTACATCTTGTTCTTGGCATCCTCAACGGACAGGCCGTTCAGGAAGTCGGAGTTGACGAGCGTGCCGGTGGCCACGTCGGTGAAGGCCTCCTTGTCGAGGTCGCTGGGCACAGTGCCCTTGACGACCTCGATGATGGGCAGGCCGAACTTTTTGGCAAACTCCCAGTCGCGGGTGTCGTGGGCGGGCACGGCCATGATGGCACCGGTGCCGTAGGTTGCCAGGACGTAGTCGGAGATAAAGATGGGAATTTCCTTGCCGTTGACGGGGTTGATGCCCTTGACGCCCTCGACGACAACGCCGGTCTTTTCCTTGTTCAGCTCGGTGCGCTCGAAGTCAGACTTGCGGGCGGCCTCCTCCTGATAGGCGGCGACGGCGTCGGCGTTCCGGATAAGGCCCGCGTCGACCCACTTTTTGATGAAGGCGTGCTCGGGGCTGATGACCATGTAGGTCGCGCCGAACAGCGTGTCCGCGCGGGTGGTGTAGACCGTCAGGGTGTCGCCCGCGGTGGTGTCAAAGTTGATCTCGGCGCCGTGGCTGCGGCCGATCCAGTTGCGCTGCTGGGTCTTGACGCGGTCGATGTAATCGACGTCGTCCAGGTCGTTGATCAGGCGGTCTGCGTAGGCCGTGATCTTCAGCATCCACTGGCTCTTGTTCTTCTGGACAACGGGGCTGCCGCAGCGCTCACAGACGCCGTTGACGACCTCCTCGTTGGCCAGAACGACCTTGCAGCCGGTGCAGTAGTTGACGGTGGTCTCCTTCTTGTAGGCAAGGCCCTTTTTGAACAGCTGGATGAAGATCCACTGCGTCCACTTGTAGTATTCGGGGTCGGTGGTGTTGATCTCGCGGTCCCAGTCAAAGGACAGGCCCAGCGCCTTGAGCTGGCTCTTGAAGCGGGCCACATTCTGGGCGGTGACGATCTCGGGGTTGATGTGGTTTTTCAGGGCGTAGTTCTCGGTAGGCAGGCCGAAGGCGTCCCAGCCCATGGGGTACAGGACGTTATAGCCGCACTGACGCTTTTTGCGCGCGACGATGTCCAGCGCGGTGTAGCTGCGCGGATGGCCGACGTGCAGGCCCGCGGCGGACGGGTACGGGAACTCGACCAGCGCGTAGAATTTCGGCTTGGAATGGTCGATCTCGGCATGGAAGGTATCCTCGTCCTCCCAGACCTTCTGCCATTTGGCCTCAACTGTTTTAAAGTCGTATTTCATAAATTTCTCCCCACAGATAAATTTTTGATGGGTCGTAACCTTCTTAAAGCCTTCCCCCAAGGGGCTGCGCCCGCAGGCGCGTGTCGGAGCGCAACCGCCGAAGGCAGCTCTTAGCGCGTAGACTGAAGGTGGCCCCGCAGGGCCGGATGAGGGGCGCGTGTGCCGCCGCTGCCCGTTTATAGGCTGCCGCGGGAAAGTCTGCCCTCATCAGTCAGCGGTCGGGGCCGCTGACAGCTTCCCCCGAGGGGGAAGCCATTCCGCATTTTTACTGCTCGTTCTCGGGCTGCTCCGGCATCCACTCGCTGGCGGGCACAACCGTGGCGTCGGCCCAGAGGTGCTCGAGGTCGTAGTAGTCGTGAGCCTCCTGGGTAAAGACGTGGACGATGACGCTGCCGTAGTCCAGCAGCACCCAGCGCTTGCCGTCGTGGCCCTCGGTGCGCAGCACCTTGACGCCCTCGCGGTCCAGCTGGAACTCGGCCTCATCGGCCAGTGCGCCGACATGGGTGGTGGACATACCCGTGGCAATGACGAAATATTCGGTGACGGTGGTCAGGTCCTCCACGGCCAGAATGTGGACGTTGACGGCCTTCTTTGCGTCCAGCGCACGCGCCAGACGAATGGCAAGTTCTTTGCTTTCCATAGATGTTCTCCTAGGTGGTTTATAACGGGGTAGGTTTCGGGCTGCGGGAGGTTTTCTCCCCCACCCGCTGCGGCGGGAGCCCCCTCGCAGAGGGGGCCAAGGGGCTCTCGGCTCCCTCTGCGAGGGAGCTGCCGCCCGCAGGCGGCTGAGGGAGAGAGCTTCGCCTTTACCCGAAGTTTTTCTGTATTACGCTGCCGGCTGGCTCTCGGTATCGGTGGAATTCGTGTCGGTGCTCTCGCTCTCCGCCGTGGACTCGGACGCCATGATGTCGGTGACTTGGTTGGAGCCGTCGAGGTTCTCGTTCTTCTGCGCGTCGTCCGCCGCGGCCATCAGGCCGCCCATCTGCTGGATGTTCGGGTCGGTGGCCGTGTAGCCGGACAGATCAATGACATTGTCGCACAGGTTCAGCTGGCTGGCATCGACGGGACCGGTGTTCTCGCGGAAGTACTGGTTCAGCAGGTCCGCATCCGCCTGCCGCGCGGGGTACAAAAGCGACTGGCCGTTGTACTGTGGGCCGCTGATGACCGGCATCTGGCAGATCATGATCTTGCTGGAATCAATTTTCAGCATACTGATGGCAAAGCTGATGAGGTCGGACGCGCTGAGGTTCGTCTCCATATAGTTCAGCACGGCGGGGGTCAGCTTGGCGACGTCCCAGATGTTGCCGATGCTCTTGAGCTTGCGGAACAGCGCCGCGTAGAACTGGCGCTGCATGTTCAGGCGGCCAATGTCGCCGTCGGGGTAAATTTTACGCGCACGCAGCAGGAACTCCATCGACGCACCGTTCAACGTCTGGTAGCCGGCGTGAATGACGCTGTCTCCCAGCCCCAGCGCGGCGTAGTCTACATCCATGGGGACGTTGATCTCCACGCCGCCGAACAGGTCTACCAGCTCGGTCAGCATTTCCAGACGGATCGTCATAAAGCCGTCGATGGGCAGCTTGTACTGGTCTGCGACCAGCTCACACAGGGCGGCCATGTTGTTGTTGCCGTCGCTGCCCTGGGTCTTGGCCACACCGTTGATGCGGAAGTTGCCGGAGACGCTCGCGTCCGTCGTGACCATCGTATCACGCGGGATCTGCAGCATCTTCATCTCGCCCGTCTCATTGTTGAAATGGACGTACAAAATCATATCGGTCATGCCGTCGTTGACGTTGGAGTCATTGGCCGCACCTGCGGACAGATCGCCGGTGGACGAACGGTCAACGCCGGTGACAAGGATGTTGAACTCCTTGCCCTGGAATTCCTTGGGCGTGTTGATGAGCTGGTTTAGCTTGATGTTGCCGCCCGCCGGGGTGATGGCCCCCATGATGAGCGCGAACGCACCGCCGAAGATCAGCGCGATGACCAGCAGCGTGATGAGCAGGATCTGCCACCAGCGGATCTTTTTCTTCTTTTTCCCGTTTCCGCCCTTGCCGCTGCTGCCCTTTTTGCCGGACTTTCTGCCCTTTGCCTTGCGCGGGGCATCGTCGTCATCGCGCGGGGGCTTGCGGCTGCCGCCATTGCCGCCTGCGGCGGTGCGGGGCTTATGGGCTGCGGGCTGCGGGGCATCCGCATGCTTTGCGCGGCGGGGCTGCGCGGCAGCCTCCTCCAGCCGGATGCCGCCGACGGGGGCCGCCTGTTGCACAGGGGCCTGCGCCTGGGGGCGCGGGGCGGGCTGCTGCCCCTGCCGCGGGGCCGCGGGCTGCTCATACAGCTGGGCGGCGGCCTGCCGGGCGCGCTGCTCCGGCTCCGGCGGGCGGTTCACGGTGCGGCGGGGGCGCTGCACCTGAAACTGCAAGGTATCGCCGTATTTGCGCTCGGCAGCGGCGCGGTAGGCCATGGCCTGCCGCTGGGCGTAGGTCAACTCACGGGGTCTTTCCGGTGCGGGCGCAGCCTGCTGGGCAGGCTCCTGTACCGGCGGCTCGGGTGCGGGGGCAGGCTGCCCGGTCACAACGGGACGCTGGCTGATATGCCGTCCCTGGGCCGTGCGCATGGGCTGCTGCACGGTGCGGCGGCGGGCATTCTGCTCGGCCAGTTGTTGGGCGCGGCGGCGGGCAGCCTCATACTGCTCCTGATCCAGCCCGCCCGATGCACTGCCGGTATACAGCTTACGCGGTTCGCTCATTACATTTCCTCCCTGCTCTGTGGAGTGTTTTTATTCAAGGTGTGCTTTTGCATACTCATAAGCGGCGACGCTTTCAGGGTCCAGCGAGCCGCCCTTTTCTTCCACAAAATCAATGCTGCGCTTGAGTGCGTCGCAAAGGGCCCGGTCCAGATCCTGCATTTCCAGCGCGCGCAGGTCGTCTACGCCGGGCCAGTCGCGCTCGGCGCTGGTCATATCGGCCAAATAGATGATCTTATCGAGCTTGGACATTCCCGGCTTGCCGGTAGTATGGCAGCGGATGGCAGACAAAATTTCCGGGTCGGTGATGCCCCATTGCGTTTCGGCCAGGATGGCGGCGGCGATGCCGTGCCAGACCGGCGACGGACGCGCGGGGGCATTTTCTGCTATTATAGCATTATCGGCAAAAATCTGCAACAACTCCTGCTTGGGCAGTTCCTTGGCGGAATCGTGCAAAATTGCCGCCATAGCGGCCTTTTCCGGGTCTGTGCCCCAGCGCCTGGCAAGTTTTACAGCCATTTTTTTTACATTTTTCGTGTGCGTCCAGCGCTTTTCGCTCAGGCGGGCCTTGACCAACTTCTTGGCTTCGGAGTAATCCATGGCGTTTTTCCTTCTCCTGACTGGCTGTAGAGGCCGGACATGTCCGGCCCTCAACTTTGCCGTGATTGCCCTTGAACGGGTGGTGTATTTTTATGCTGCGGGCCGGGCATGCCCGGCCCCTACAGAGCAGTCTTTTGGGCAGCTCTTGCAGGGGCGGCTTTATCGCCCCTTTT
>ENA-UEQY01001517-UEQY01001517.1-human-gut-metagenome-genome-assembly--contig:-NODE-1517-length-13620-cov-4.302075_pt1 | contig 13620 bp, 6 predicted proteins | sample MGYA00242949_ERZ507949 | MGnify/ENA primary metagenome ERZ507949 (study PRJEB26167, sample SAMN06115403) | human gut metagenome | host: Homo sapiens | place: China:Jiangsu | collected 2016-07-06... | reverse complement strand
ATTTACCTGATCGCGTTCCTTTACCCTTTACCGGATTTAAGCGGCTGGTTATCCACCCAGACAAGCGTAGCAGGTATAGTCGGCTACTATTCAGGGTTGCTACCTAAAGAAACAGTCCTGACAGCAAGCAATGAAATAGCCGCCTCCGACTGGAAAGAAACCGGGTTCAAGGTTATGCAAGTTATCTGGCTGGCAGGGGCCAGTCTGTTGCTGTCCAGATGTCTGGCAGAGCTGTTCACTGTTTGCCGCTTACACCGGAAATGCAGGAAAATTACTTTGAACGGCACTGAAGTCTGTATCCTTCCGGAAGCGGAAGCCTCCTACTCCTTTTTCGGCTGGATTTTCATTTCATCCGATCCGCATCAACGAGAAAGGCTTGATGACATTTTGATCCATGAACAAACACACGTCCGCCAATGGCATTCGATCGACATGATGGCTGGTGAAATCATCTGTATCGCCTGCTGGCTAAACCCGTTTGCCTGGTGGCTAAAGAAAGAGATCGGTATAAATCATGAATTTATCGCAGATGAACAGGTCATGCTTGCCGGATTCGACAAAAAAGAATACCAGTACCATCTGATCGGAGTAAAACATCCCAATACGGCTATTGCAAATTTATATAACAATTTCAGTGTCTTACCACTTAAAAAGAGAATTACTATGTTAAACAAAAAAAGGACGAACAACGCCAGAAAAGTGAAATACCTGGCACTGGTTCCAATGGCCGCAGGCTTGCTATTGCTCAATAATATCGATGCAATGGCACGTGTTTTGAATGAAAAGGTAGCAGAGGTTATCCAACAGCCGACTGCTCTCGCCACCACTACTGTTTCCAAAATGGAAGCAGCTAATCCGCTTCCACCGGAAAAAGACAAGATTTATGACACATGTGATATCATGCCGGAATTTCCGGGTGGGCAAAGTGCATTATTGCAGTTTCTTGCTAAAAGCATAAAATATCCGGCAGAAGCCCAGCAACAGGGAAAACAGGGAAAAGTAGTCGTCACATTCGTTATCGAAAAAGACGGAAGCATCACAAACGCCAAAGTGACACAGGCTTTATATCCCTCATTGGATGAAGAATCCTTACGGATTGTCAAGTCGATGCCCAAATGGACTCCGGGAAAGATGAAAGCTGGGAACGCCGTCCCCGTACAATACACAGTCCCGTTAACTTACCGATTGCAGTAGCCTGACAGTATTTCCCTTTTTGAGCAGGACACAAAAAAGGCATGCAATCTTCAAAAATGCTGCCAGGCGATAAACGAAGATCACATGCCCCACGCTCCTCTCGAAAAGGGAGATGTTTTTATAAATTACCACGGCTTACCCGCAGAAGAGTAATAGAAAGAATGATACAAAAGTACTATTTTTTTCCTTTAAGGCCTACATGTTTCGCCTGATGGCGCCCCGGATCGAAATTCTTGCGGGAGCCATCGGGCCAGATGACTTCGGCTGTCGTTCCTTCGGGAACGGAAAGGGTGGCCTGTATCTTTTTACCTTTGCGTTTCAGCGACACCTTGATCTTGCCGAAATGCGTATCTACTGTAGCAGAGGCTTCGGTCAAAGTGCCCATTTGGGGACAAACCTTGAAGGAACGAAAACCTGGAGAGGTAGGTTCTATACCGCACACTTTCTGACTCAGCAACGTAAGAGGGCCACCACTCCATGCATGGTTGATCGTACCGCCTCCGAAACCGTCCGGACCGATTCCCCATCCTTCGAACAAGGTCGTATATTCAGGATAATCCATCATTTTCGCATAGCGCTGCTTCATCCTCTCTAAAGCAAAGGCCGGTTCATTCATTTGAAACAAGGCTTCGAGCACATACTTTTCCATATAGGGACTGGCATGGCATTCCTTCTTCAGGACTTTTACCAGAGCAGGATATTTATCAGCGGAAGCTAAACCGGAAACGACAGCCATCGCCTGTGCACGGTCGTCCGTTTCTCCCTTATAGCCGGGAGAGCGATATGCTGATCCTGTCCAAAACTTTGTGTCGAAGCATTTCCCTATACTGTACATCATACGGCCGATCTCATCGGCATCGGCTGCTTTTCCAAGCTGGAGGGCAAAAGCTTTCTCTGCTTTCAAGGCCAAATAATACCAGCAATTTACCAACACGCCCATATCGATGTTTTCTCCCCAGTCACCCCAGCTCCAATCGCCGTCACGCTCGATAACCAGGCCGCTCTTATCTACTTGCCATACTTCGTGCAGATAGTGGTGCATTCGGTCATAAATACCGGCGACAAAGCTACTGTCGCCACTATAATAATACTGGGTATAGAAACCGTACCAACCTACCGAAGCCAACATTTGCAATGGCAACTCTTTCCGCCAGTTACCAGCCGGGGCCGGAGCGAAAATCACACCGTCTTCGCGTTGCCAGTTCATCAGTTCGTAGATGCCTTTCAGCGCCAGTTTATGGCTAGAGGGAGAAAGGGCATAGAAAGCCTCGCCCAATTCGTTCACCTCATCACCCCACCATTGCGCCCGTTCGCGGTCCGGACAGTCCATATAACTATCGCGCATCGTTATATATAAGGTGCGGGCCGAACGTTTCCAAAGTTCGTTCATGAACGGATCATTGCAACTGAAAGAACCTGTAAATTCGGTATCGTAACCGGTCTCCCGGAATTTCACATCCAGCACCTTCACGCCTTCCGGCAGGATATATTGCATCTCGTGACCGTTCATCCAGCCTAAACTCTCATATTCCTGCACGCCGTCGCGCGTGACATATTCAGCGCGGACGTTGTATTGAGAACCGCCCTCATAGTTGTCCGTCCGGATATGGATCACCTTGCCGGCAGGAGCTTCCACTTTCAGATAAGGAGTCACTTGGCTGTTATAAGGCAGGCGACAATAAAGCGTATCGCCGGCAGACGACCGGCGGACACTGACATACGGTTTCAAGCCATAGTCTTTCCATAGGGGTACCGGACGCTCGACCAATTTTCCTAAAGGGGCGACCCCGACAGACGAAATAATTTCAGCATTCGGCATCTTGCCTGTGTAGCCGGGCTGATTCCAGCCGGACATTTCCATCCTGGCATCGAAACGGATATTACTTTCCGGCAAACGATAATTCGGATAGGGCGCCTCAGTATCCTGATAGGCATCATATACGGTGCATTGCCAGCTCTTGTCGGAAACGATCTCGACACCAGGAGAGATAGCTTCAAACAGCAAGGCAGCCAGACCACTATTCACATGGCTGAATCCGCTTTTACCGAAATGCCAGACCAGCACAGCAATCGTATTCTCGCCATTTTGCAAATAAGGAGCTATCTCTACCGGATCGTAGTAGGTGTCATACGGAGAAGGTCCCCGTTTAAGCCCACCTTCAAAGACAACCAGGCGACCGTTTATCCACAACCAATATTTGCTATCGGCAGCGATGCGGGCGGTAAGAGTTTGCGGAACCTTGTCTATATGGACGGTTTTACGGAAAGCCAACCAGGTGTTCGTCTCGCTCTGACAACGTTCCGTATTGATCCAATGGGCTTTCCAGCCAGATTCAGCATGGCCGGAAGCGATACATCCGATTAACAGTAACAACAGAAAATAATGTTTCATGGTATTCTCGTTTAATAAGTTTTCACATGTGTACCAGACCCGACTGTTTCCGTCTTATCGCCGACACGGATATCCGCCGTACAGCCGGACGGGATCGTCACGGTAAGAGTAACTTTGCCTCCCTCCCGTTTCCATTCGCTCGAAATCAAGCCCCGTACAGAATGATACTCACCTTTCGCCCAATTCACTCTTTCCACGAAATGAGGCGTAATCAGAATATGGCGGAAACCTGGTTCAACAGCATCGTAGTTGATACCAGCAAGCTGATTCATCATCCAAGCAGAGACATCTCCCATAAAGACATGATTCAGGGAGGCGTCGCGGAACTCAGGACTTAACGTCCAGGTTTCAGGCAACGTCGTATATCCCATCGTTTCCACCCAATAGCCCCAAGAGGGAGCTTCCGTCTTCGTAATCATCTTCATGGCATCCTCGACATAGCCGTAGCGGGTCAGCATGGCCGGAACAGACTTGCTTCCGAGCAGGCCGAAATCGAGGAAATGGTTGTTGGCACGCACGACCTCGCAAAGTTTATCGGCGACCAACTGCTCCTTACCTTCCGGTACGATTCCTAAATAGAGGGCAATCGCCTGTGCCGTCTGGGTTCCTTCAGCATAGACCCCCGTTTCGGGATTGAAGAACTTACGGTTGACCAAGGCCTTCAACTCGTCGGCTCTCTGCCGATAAGGGGCGGCATCTTTACCCAACAGTCCGGCGAAACGGGCCATCAAGATGTAATCCAAATAATAATAAGCGGTAGAGGTATAAGTGTTATTGGTCGTAGACTTCCAATACACCCAATCTCCTAAACCGAAAGTCAGGTAACCACCGTCCTTCTCTTTTGCTTTCAAATAATCCAAATAGCGCAACATCGTAGGATACAGGTTCTCGATACTGCGTGTCTCACCATAATAATTATACAAAGCATTTGGGATGATAAACATGGCGGCATCCCATACCGGGCCGGGCCATTCACCATATCCCCAGCCGCTGGAGGGGATAATACCGGAGATCTCACCGGCTTCGCGCTGGTTATCAATGAAGTCGTTCATCCATTTCTCATACAAGGTGATGGCGTCGAAACCTAACAGGCCGAGGTCGATTGCTACATGCGCATCGGCCGTCCAGCCGTTCTTTTCACGCTGCGGGCAATCGGTCGGAATACTGTGCAGGTTGCTACGATAGGCCTCCATTGTCGCCTTCCATATCTTGTTCAACAACGGATCGGAGCAGGAGAAGGAGCCTACGGGCTCTACCGCCGTGTGCATGAACAGTCCGGTCAGACTCTCTTTTGTCAGGACTACGGGAGCCGAACTTTCAACTTCCACATGCTGGAAACCATGATAGGCGAATGAAGGCATAAAGATTTCCTCTTCACCTGTTCCTTTCAGTGTGAACACATCCATCTGGAAAACCTCTCCCGGTTTCACAGGATGATAATAGACATCTATATTTCCCTGTTCCAGACGACCGTCTGTTTTCAGCAACTCTCCATGCTTCAAAGTGATCCGCGTACCGGGAGCACCTTTCACCTTTAATCGGGACAGACCGGCAAAATTCTTTTCGAATGAAAATACATAAAGTTTATCGCTGAACTTCTTCATCGAGACAGGCTGCAATTCTTCCGTAATCCGGATACCCGGCATCTGCTGGGCGGCCAATAAGGGAGCCGGAGCTTCCGTAACTTGTACCGGCCCCCACTTGCTGTCATCGAACCCTTCCGCGTTCCAACCATTTTCTTCCAACGTGGCATCGTATTTGTCACCGCTGTAGATGTTGTTATAGGTATAGGGACCGGTCGCGGTACGCCAACTTTCATCGGTGGCGATGACTTCAGTCGTACCATCGGTATAGCGTAGGCGCAATTCACAGAGCATCCGGGGACGGTTACGCCAACGGGCAGTCTCGAAATTCCAGACAGCTTTGGATTGTACATTGTGCCAGCCGTTACCCAAAACGGTAGCGATAGCGTTGCCACCCGGTTTTAAAAGAGAGGTTACATCATGTGTCACATATAGGATACGTTTGTCGAAATGCGTATAGCCCGGATCAAGATAGTTCTCTCCTACCCGCTTACCGTTGATAAACAAATCGTAATAACCGGCAGCAGCCACATACACGCGGGCTTCTTCAATCTCTTTTCCCAATGTAAAAGCTTTGCGGAACATGGGGGCCGGCTCGAACTCCTTATCGTGACTGTCGGTTATCCATTTTCCCGACCAGTCGGACGACTTGAATTTGGCAGTCTCGAAAGTAGCCGTTTCCGAAGTCTCGCAAATGTCTCCATCCTGATCCCATACCGTCACATTCCAATAGTAACGGGTATGCGGTTCCAATGTCATATTATCGGTATACGGTTGCAGGTTATCCGGCGAGGTCCCGATACGGATTTCCGAACGGGAAGCCAAAAAGTTCTTCTCACTTCCTTTGTATTCCCAAGTGAAACGGGGACTTTTCGTATCCAAACCGATCGGTTCGCGCAGGTATTCTGTTCGCAGGTTCACCGGAACCGTAAGCTCGTTTTTACCTTTGCAACCTATCAGCGAGAAGAAGGTAAGCGAGCAGATCAACAGCCTGTTTTTTTTTCCCATATCTTTATCTGATTTGATTATCGTACAACTTTTACTTCGGACGGAGCATCGATCCGACTCCGTACTTTCCCGTCAGCGCCTTTTTCGTGACGGATAGTGATCACACCGTAAGGAGTCGGGAACGTTCCTTCCACCCACTCCAAGTCACCTAAATGCGGTGTGATCCGGACAACGCGGCAACCCGGCTCCACAACCTGGACACCCAACACATATTCACTCAGCCAGGAAGTCGGACCAGAAGCCCAACCGTGACAAAGGCTATGGCGGAAACCTTTATAACAATAAGCCCCGTAATCGCCATGAATATCTTTCTTGCCTACCGGAACCAATTCATCGATGCGAGAAGCGCCGGGCAACCAGTCTAAGTTGAAATCTTCCCAAAAAGTAGTTGCACCCAAATCGAGCATCGCACCCCAGAATTGGCGTATCACGTCGATCGCCCCTTGATAATTGCCGGCAGCAGCCATCGCTCGAAGCATATAATAACCATAAAAAGTAGAGAATCCATGCCCTCCATTAACTGCGAGATATCTCCGATCGGCCTCTTCCGGCTTCATCAGTCCGGCCAACGCCAACAGGGAAGCTGCCTGTTTCGATCCAGGAGCATCCGGAGCAACACCTGACTTCAGGAAAGGTTTTATCACCTTCGAAGCGGCCTTGGTCATCCTGTTTCCTACAGCCTCGCATTCTGCCGCCAACGCATCTTCGCCCAACACCTTACAAAGTTCGTTTCCGGCTTTCATCGCCTGTAGCATCAAGGCTTGCAAGCCGGCATCGATGGCAACCGGATTTTCACTGGACGGCCAATCGAGGAAACGTCCTCCTCCGTCGAGCTTCTCGACGCCGTCGTCACCGACTTTGGAGATCAAAAGACGGAGCAAACCGGTCAAATAGTCTTTCTGTTCCTTCAAGTAAGCCAAGTCCCCCTGATAGTAATACCAGTCGCGCTGGATCAGCAACCACCAGATGGAATAACTGCACATCCCGTTCATCCAGCCAGGCAACGGCGTTGCATCGCGGATAAAATCAAGGCTTTTCGGTATCACCTCGTTATATCCGAAAACAGTGTTGACCGTCATCACTTCCGGATGCAAATCACCAATCCAGACCAAACGGTCACGTTTGATGCCGTCCCAAATATACTCCTGCATATTCAAATGTACCGTATAAGCACCAGTCTGCCAAATCTGGTTCAGCCGTTCGTCGTTGCAACGAAATGAGCCTTTATATGGGATGTCCCGAAAAACGGAAATGGCACGTATTTCTTTAATATGCAATTCGACGGAATCGTCCAAAAGATCAATCCGGGCAAACCGAAACCCAGAATTACCCACTTCCATAACCCCCAACCAGGGTAGGCGAATAGTAAAATCGCGCATAGCATGATCGTTGGAAGCACCGTTCACCCCATCTATATCGCACATGGCTTCACTTACCGACTCACCCAAACGGATCCGGACGGCGACTGGTTCGTGCGAAGTCGGCATACCGGTTACTATTTGCAAGCCACCTTGCAGTTCTTTTCCAAAATCAAGAAGGATGGCAGGATATTGCCGGTCGGTGCTCGAAAGCTTACAGATGTTATGATTCACAAGATTGGTTTGTCCATTTCCGGAAAGAAGCAAATGGTTTGCGCCCTGTATCAACTGGCTTTCCTGCTGCCAGATGATGCGTGTGGGAGGTAGATATTCGCGTACACGACTATCGCGCTGCCGGGCGGACAATGATACGGCAAAGAATAGAGATATAAGAATAAATAATGTTTTCATGGTATATGGTATTTATATGAATGATGATTTATAGGTGACGGCAACGAGGCTTGCACATTGTTGCTATAAACACACCTATAAATCATCATTTACGATCGTAACCTATCACAAACCGAAGGCCGGAACCAAATCATCCAACTGCTTGTCAGTCATACCGGCGGGTTCGTATCCTGCCATGCGTGCGCTGAAATAGATTTGGGCGGACTTGCTTAGCGTGTCGATTGCGTCAAAACATTCGATCAGATCTTCACCGACTGCCAAAATACCATGTTTTTCCCAGAATACGACATCGTGCTTTTCCAATTGTTTAATGGTTGCACGTGCTAAATCCAGTGTCCCTGGTATTTCATAGGGAACAATACCGACTCCTTTCGGGACAATGATACGGCATTCGGGAATCATGCTCCACAACGTACGGGTGATGACATCCGAATCTAGGAATGGTTTACAATGCGTCATGCCGATCAGGTCGGTCGGGTGCGTATGCAGAACGACTCTGTTATCACGGCCCAGGCCACGCAGATAATTATGCATCATCAAGTGCGAAGGCAACTCGGAAGTAGGCAAAATCAATTGTTCAGCAATAATATCATAACTTTTTCCATCCCCGGCGATACGGATCAGGGAACCGTTGGCCAACGGTTCCTGTGCTACATAACGCATCCGCTTTCCTGTACCGGTGACATAGAAAATATGTCCGGCAAGAGCGGTCATCGCTTCTTGTAAAGGAATAGCCGGTCCCAGTGCGGGAAGTGCTTTTTCGACATCGTTCATCAAGTCGGTCAGGTTTACGGAAATGTTACCACCGTTACGTTCCGCCCATCCTTTTGTCCAAAGATAGCCGGCCACTTCAGCGATACGGCCAATCTCGGCCATCAATTCTTCATTGTTTCTGATTGTTTTCATTTTACTTATATATCTTTTTTATGAGGGACACGCCCCCGGCTCAAAATTGTTCTTCACCCGGCAAAAAACAGACAAGCACGGGAGCTTAATTTCATACCTATGGAAATTAAGTTCCATGCCTATCGAACTAACGTCCCATGCCTATCCATTTCCAATCCGATCATTATCTTAAATCAAATTAGGCAGCAAAAGTGAGAATATCAGAAGACACATGCCGCAAACCAAAACGACGATCGTCTGCCGGCTCACCCCTTTCCACTCTTTCAGGATAATGCCCCACACATTGCTGAAGATCACATTCAGCGACATCAGGATGCTCCATGAAAAGGCCAGCATCACCGGAGATTCGGCAAAATAGCTCTTTCCCATTCCCAGCCCGAAGAATTGCGAATACCACAAAACACCTGCCAGCGCACAAAATAAGACATTATTCAGCAAAGTACCGCCTGATACGGAGAAATAATCTCTCCCCGTCTTGTTCCTTACATTCTGGAAAAGGCAATAAGAGGCGTTCGTGATAAAACCCCCGATCGTCACCAACAGGATGACCGGATTCAGTGCGAACAATTCGCTTGCGCCGGACTGTTTCGCCTTCTCAAGGATCGGAGCGCCGGATTCCAGGCCCAGATTGAAGCAGGCACTCATCACACCGGCCAAAAGAGCGACAAGCAAACCTTTCGTCAACGCGAAATCCTTTACAGCCGCTTTCTTTTCCTCCTCGGTCATATTACGGGCGCGAAGACTTCCGGCATACCCGATCACGGCGATACCGGCAAGCGTGATACACACACCGATCAACAAGACCAGGCCATCGCCACGAAACAAATCCGTTCCGCCAAAAACTGCAGGAAAAAGCGTCCCGAAACCGGCACACGTTCCAAGCGCGATACTCTGACCGAGCGCAACCCCCAAATAACGCATGCTCAACCCGAAGGTCAACCCACCGATCCCCCACAGGATTCCGTAGATAACGGCCCCCGCAGCTCCGCCGGCACTCCACAGTTCCAAGAGGCTGCTCCCATTGGGAATGGCAAGCTGCGCTCCTAAGAATGGGAAGACGAGCCAGGCAAAAATGCCTTGCACCAACCAGAAACTTTCCCAGCTCCAATCCTTGACTTTGTTGATCGGAACGTAGGAACTGCTCTGCCCGAAACTACCGATTGCGATTATGATCAATCCGATGATTATTTCCATATATGTTATTTTTAGAGGGCGAACACACAGGTTCGCCCCTAAGGTTAACGTTTACTTGTTACTTCCGCTTCGTATTTTTCTATCTCGGCGATATAATCCTCACCTACCGGGACGTCGTTTTGCAAGCAGAACATATCCCAGACGGCTGTCCACGGAAGGCTCTTCATTTCCTCCTGCAGAGCTAAACGCTGGAAATATTTGCCTTCGGCTTCGTACTGCTGCAAGGTTGCCGAGGGTTCGAGAAGAGCTTGCATAAAGGCCTTCTGTGTCGCACGGCAACCGATCACGTACGCCCCGATACGGTTGATCGTCGCATCGAAGTAGTCCAAGCCGATATGCACACGGTCCAATGCCTTGCAACGGATGATTTCGCGTGCCAGATCGAGCAAGTCGTCGCTCAAGATCACCACATGGTCGCTGTCCCAACGAATCGGACGGCTCACGTGCAACATGATCTCCGGTGTAAAAAGAAGCAGGGCCGAAACCTTGTCGGCGATACTTTCCGTCAGATGGAAATGGCCCGTGTCGAGCGTCACAATCTTATTCTTCTTCGCACCGTAGCCCAAGTAAAAATCATAGGAACCGACCGTATAACTTTCCAGACCGATGCCGAACAGTTTTGCCTCGATACAATCCTTCATGTTCTTATATTCAGTTGCAAAAATCTCGTCGAGCGACTGTTCCAGTATCTGACGATATTTGAGACGGCTGGCGGGAATCTCCTTGCTACCGTCATGAATCCAGAGGTTCATGATACAGGGATCGTCCTGGTATTTACCCATCTCCTCGCTGATCCAGCGGCAGCGTTTCGTATGTTCGATCCAGAAATTGCGGATCGCATCGTCGGGATTCGCCAACGTCAGGTCGCCGCTCTTCGGATGCGAAAAAGAAGTGCTGTTGAAATCCAGTTTCATCCCGTTCTCTTTCGCCCACTGCATCCAGCTCTCAAAATGAGCAGGTTCCACTTCGTCACGGTCGACCTTCTTGCCTTGGAAGTCGCCATATATTTCATGCAGGTTCAAGCGGTGTTTACCGGCGATCAGAGAAGCCGCTTTCAAGACATCGGCCCGCACTTCGTCGATCGTGCGGGCACGTCCCGGGTAGTTACCCGTCACCTGGATTCCGCCCGTCAGCGAACCTCCCTGGTTCTCGAAACCGCTCACATCGTCCGCCTGCCAGCAATGCATCGAAAGAGATATCTTCTGCAATTTGTCCATTGCCTCCCTTGCATCCACACCGACAGCTGCATAGCGTTCAGCAGCTGCCTCATACGCTTGTCTGATAATGTTTTCTTTTGTCATGGTCTTATTTTTTTGAGGTTACAGATTTATATTTCCTAAAAGCCTCTTCCCACTCGCCGCTACCTTCCGGCAGAAAGACAGCCGGCGAAAGGAAAGAGTTAATCAAACGGCGCATCTCCCAGCGGTCGGCCACCAATCCTGCCGCCCTCGCCTGCACCATGCAGTTGCCGATTGCCGTCGCCTCCGAAGGCCCTGCCACAACCGGCATGTTTATTACATTTGCCGTAAATTGATTGAGAAGATTATTCATCGAGCCTCCCCCGATCACATGCAATTTGCGGATCGGGAAAGGAGCCATTTCGGATAATAATGCCAGCACCTCCTTATACCGGAATGCCAGACTTTCAAAAATACAGCGGATAAACTCGTCGTCCTCGACCGGTTCGGGCTGCCCCGTCTCGCGGCAATAAGCCTTGATTGCCTCCGTCATGCTCGGCGGATTGGCAAAACACGGATCGTCGGGATTCACAAAACGACGGAAAGGCGTCGCCCGTTCCGCCATCTTGACTATCGCCGGATAGGAATAGTCGCGCCCGGCCTTCTCCCACTCTTTCCGACACTGTTCGAGCAACCACATCCCTGTGATATTTTTCAGGAAACGGGTCGTCCCGTCTATCCCGCCTTCGTTCGTGAAATTATGCAGGCAAGAGGCTTCCGAGATAATCGGTTCTTCCGTTTCGATCCCCATGAGGCTCCATGTGCCGCTGCTAAGATAGGCAAACTCCCGGTCCGCCGCCGGGACAGCCGCAACGGCCGAAGCCGTATCGTGGCCGGCAACTGCTATGACCGGCACTTTGCCGATCCCCGTTTCCCGTGCAAGCGCATCGGCCAGCTCCCCGACAAAAGTTCCCGGCATCACTACCGGACGCATGATAGAGGGCGCAACACCTGCCGCTTCCAACAGAGAAGCCTCAAACTCCTTCGTCACCGGATTTAACAGTCCGGAAGTAGAAGCATCCGTATATTCACAAACTTTTTTACCTGTCAACAAATAAGAAAGCAGGTCTGGCATAAACAGTATCTCTCCGGCAGCCTCCAATGGACCAAAACCTTCCTGTTTAGCCCGGAACAACTGGAAAATACTATTAAAATTCATGATCTGTATGCCGGTAAGCCGGTAGACTTCCGACCGGGGAACACGCTGGAAATATTCTTCCGGCGCACCGTCCGTATAAGGATCGCGATACGCACGCGGTAGCCCCAACAGTGTGCCGTCTTCCGCCAGATACCCGAAATCCACCCCCCAGGTATCGATCCCGATAGAGTCCGGGAGCAGGTTCCGGCGTGCACAAATCGTAAGGCTTTCTTTCAAGGCATCATATAACCGGTATATGTCCCAGTAATATTTCCCATGCAACTCCATGATCGCATTCGGGAAACGGTGAAGTTCCTGCATTTCAAATTTGTCACCAACCAAAGTGCCTAACACGGCACGTCCACTGGTCGCTCCTATATCAAAGGCTAAAAAGTTATATTTCTTCATGGTACAACAAAGTTGTTTGTTTTATGATTGCAAAAGTAAACGGTAAATTACTATCTTTGCTTTTGAAAATGATTTTAAACCTTTCAAATCTGACAGAGGAGATGGAGAAACGACTAAGCGATCAATTGAGGTATCTGACGATAAGTGCGATAGACGAAGAGTGGGGAATTGTCGTCACGACCGTCGGCTACCAGTTTATTCCCCCGAAAGGGAACTATCCTCTTTCGAAGCATCCGGACAATTATAACTTCAAGCCGCAGACCGGACGAATCCTGAACGAATACCAGCTGGTCTATATCACGAAGGGAAGCGGTTACTTCTCTTCGCAATCCTGCAAGATGCAAAAGATAAACGCAGGTACGATGATCCTGCTTTTTCCGGGAGAATGGCACAGCTACTATCCTGACAGCGAGACAGGCTGGAACGAATACTGGGTCGGTTTCCGCGGTGTCCACATCGACCGGCGTGTGGAGAAACGCTTTTTTACACGCGAAGAACCGTTACAGCACATCGGGCTCAGTGCAACGATCGTCGGACTATATGAAGACATACTGAAATTCGCCTCTCAGGAAAAGACGGGCTACCAGGAGATGATTTCGAGTATCGTCCTCCATATATTGGGTACGGTCTATTATAAAAAAAGAAACAACTCCTTCACGAATACCTACGTTGTGGATAAGATCAACGAAGCCCGCATCCTGATGAAAGAGCAGGTGGAAAACCCGTTGCTGAAAATGATACTGAAACCGCTCATGCCTTCGGGCTATCGCTACGTGCCGGTGTTCAAAAG
>ENA-UEQY01001506-UEQY01001506.1-human-gut-metagenome-genome-assembly--contig:-NODE-1506-length-13657-cov-8.962371_pt1 | contig 13657 bp, 10 predicted proteins | sample MGYA00242949_ERZ507949 | MGnify/ENA primary metagenome ERZ507949 (study PRJEB26167, sample SAMN06115403) | human gut metagenome | host: Homo sapiens | place: China:Jiangsu | collected 2016-07-06... | reverse complement strand
CTACGATGCCCAGAATAATCCAGCTTTTCTTTATACCTCTCTTTGCCGGTTGCATGTTTGAATTCATTGTCTGTTCCTAGATGAGATGGAGAATATGCTCATGTAAAGCGTACGATAAAACTGAGCGTGCTTCCCCGGGTTTGACGGCTCGGCGCAAATGCATTCTGAATATGGACAGGCATTTGTATTTGTTATTAACTATTTTTAGACCTAAACCTATTTTTATGAGAAAACGATTGTATCTGTTACTTGCATTCCTTTGGATGGGGGTATGCATGCTGAGTGCGCAGACGAAAAATGTTTCAGGACGTATCCTGTCTGCAGAAAATGATGAACCGATAGCCGGTGCTACGGTATTGGTCAAGGGTACATCTATCGGGGTGGTTTCTGATGCACATGGGCATTTTACGCTGAAAGTGCCGGAATCTGCTACCGAATTAATAGTTTCGTTTATAGGAATGGAAACACAGGAAGTGGGAATCAAAGCGAATCTGACGATTCGGTTGAAGTCTGCCAACGAGAAATTGGATGAGGTGATGGTAGTGGCCTATGGAACTGCCAAAAAATCGAGCTTTACAGGTGCTGCAGAGGTGATAAAGAACGAACAGTTGGAAAAAATGAATGTCGTGTCTGTCACCAAAGCATTGGAAGGCACATCGCCGGGTTTGCAGGTGATGGGCGGCACCGGTCAGCCGGGCTCGGGAGCTACAGTCCGTATCCGTGGTATCGGTTCGCTGTCATCCTCTTCTGCTCCTTTGTATGTGTTGAACGGAGTTGTTTTTGACGGGGATATCAGTTCCATCAATCCGGATGATATAGAATCGATTTCAGTGTTGAAGGATGCGGCTTCGGCTGCCTTGTACGGTGCGCGTGGAGCCAATGGTGTCATTATGATACAGACCAAAAAGGGAAATGCCGAGAAGTCGACGCTGAGCGTCAAGGCTGTCTGGGGATTTTCATCCCGTGCAATTCCCGAATATTCCAGAATCGGAATAAAGGATTATTACGAGACTTCCTGGGAAGCATACAGAAATGCGTTGGTGGGGACAGGACAATCCATGGAAAAGGCTTCCGAATATGCTGCAGCCAATCTTATCAACAAGCAGCTCGGCGGCTATAACAATTATAACATTCCCGCCGATAAACTGATAAGTGCAGATGGTAAGGTGGATGCTTCCGCCCGGTTGCTCTATCATGACAATTGGGGCGATGCACTGTTCCGTACCGGGTTGAAGCAGGATTATATGCTTTCCATGAGCGGAGGCTCGGACAAGACCACCTATTATCTTTCGCTTGGCTGGCTGGACGAGGAGGGGATTATGACCCGTACGGACTATCAGCGTTTCACGGCAAGAGCGAATATTAACAGTCAGTTTACCGACTGGTTCAATCTGGAGGGAAATATGGGGTATACCAATGACAAGAGCAATCAGATGATGCAGGCAGCGGGAACATATGCCATCAACCCGTTCTTTTATTCCCGTATGATTGCTCCGATATTCCCGATTTACAAGCGCGACGAGCAAGGTAATTATATATTGGACAGTGAGGGAAACAAGGTTTTTGATTATGGAGAGAAACGCCCTTTCAACGGACGGACCAACAATCTGGCGACATTGATTCATGATGCAGTCTGGAATCAGACCGATAATTTCAATATCAACGTCACTGCCGGTACGAAGTTCTTGCGCCACTTTACTTTCAAAGTGAGCGGTAGTGCGGATATATTGAATCGTCGTTATACCAAAATGTATAACAATAAGTTCGGTGATGCAGCCAATGTCGGAGGACGAGGCAGCGTGGAGGCTTTGAGGATAGAATCGCTTACATTCAACCAGATATTGAATTTTAATAAAGAGCTCGGACTGCATAATGTATCTGCAATGGTGGGACATGAAAGTTATCGGTATGTAGAGAAGAGTGTTTTTGCACAGCGTACCGGTTTCCCATTGGAGATGTCGAATGATTTGGTATTTGGTGCGCAGTTGGAGGATGGCAGTAGCCAGACCGATGAGCATGCGATAGAAGGTTGGTTCGGGCAGGTGGGGTATGATTATGCCAATCGCTACTATATATCAGGTTCTTATCGCCGGGACGGTAGTTCGCGTTTCTATAAAGACAGCCGTTGGGGTGACTTCTGGTCGGTGGGTGCATCCTGGAGAATTTCGCAGGAAGCCTTTATGAAAAATGCCAAATGGATGGACAACTTGAAGTTGAAAGTGTCGTACGGAGTGCAAGGGAATGATAATATCCTTGATGAAAATGGATATCCCTATTACTATGCATGGCAGAATTTCTTCGAGCCATATCCCAATCATGATTTTGGAGGCGTCATTCATAGCACGACAGGCAATAGGGATTTGCATTGGGAGAAAAATACCAATTTCAATGTCGGCCTTGAATTCAGTTTCCTGAACCGTATCCGTGGTGAGGTGGACTATTTTATCCGTAAGGGGGAAGATATGCTGTATGCTGTTCCTGTCCCTTATTCCACTGGGTTGCCTTCCATTATGCAGAATGCCGCATCGATGGACAACAAGGGAATAGAGCTGCAATTGTCTTTTGATATTCTAAAGGAAAGGGCATTCAAGTGGACGTTGGATTTTAATTTGACCCACTATAAGAATAAATTGACTAAGCTGACGCAAGATGAGGTTTGGGTCAGTACGAAAAAATGGGTGGAAGGCGGTTCTATCTATGATTTCTGGTTGATGAAATGGGCAGGGGTGGATGCTGAAAACGGAGATGAATTGTGGTGGTATAAAAACGGTGATGCCTGGGAAAAGACAAATGATTATTCGTTGGCGTCCAAAGATCCGAAGAGTAAACAGTATGTAGGTTCTGCTATCCCTAAAGTATATGGCGGTTTTACCAATAATTTTTCGTGGAAGGGGTTGAACCTGTCGGTATTTTTCTCCTATTCTGTCGGAGGCAAGATGTATGACAGCAATTACCAGAGTTTGATGCATGCCGGCAGCTTGGGACATGCATGGCATAAGGATATATTGAAACGTTGGAGAAAACCGGGTGATGTGACCGATGTGCCAAGAATTGAAAAGGGTAATCGGTATATTTCAAGATCCAGCAATCGCTTCCTGAAGGATGCTTCTTACCTGTCGTTGCGTAACATCAATCTTTCCTATACGCTTCCTGCGGAGTGGAGTAGCCGTGTGGGTATGTCGTCCGTCAAGGTGTTTGTGAGCGGGGACAATCTGGTGACTTTTACAAAATTGAAAGGAATGGACCCGACCCAGGCGTTCTCCGGAGTGAGCGATAATACCTACGTGCCGAACCGAGTGGTTTCTGTTGGTTTGAATATTAATTTCTAAAATAGACAATTATGAAGATACTATATATATTGCCGTTGGTTTGGATGTTGGTGTTTACATCCTGCAACAGTGATTTTTTGGATCGCGAACCGTCGAATAAATATACGGATGATATATTGCTTACTTCGACGGAGGGAGGAATGATGCTGCTGAACGGTACGTTGCGCCGCACTTATATCAGTTATGAGTCTCATGCACAATACGGGCAGAAGGCGGTGGATATCATGACCGATATGCTGGGTGAGGATTATTACACGGGAGATGGTTACTGGAACAATTATGAATCGTGGTATTCCTGGTTGGCACACAGAAGTGCGAATGATGGAGATAATAAATTTGTATGGATGTACTATTACGGTACGATCGACAATATGAATCTTTTGCTTGCGCATGTGGATGCCATGAAGGGAGAGCAGAAGGAGCGCGATAATCTGAAAGGACAGGCGTACGCATTTCGTGCACACAGCTATTTTAAGTTGGTGCAGTTGTATGCGGAGCGTTATAAACCGGAAGGCCGTAACACCCAATTGGGAATCCCCGTATATACGCATCCGACCAGTGAGGGAAAAGCCCGCAGTACGGTGGAAGAGGTGTATACTCGCATTAATACCGACCTTGATTCGGCGATGATGCTGTTGACGGAAGATAGGATACATATCAGCCATTTTAATTTGAATGTGGCTCAGGGAATCAAAGCGGAAGTGTTGCTGACGATGGGAAAATATAAAGAGGCTGCCAAGATGGCACACGAGGCGAGACAGGGCTTTGGTCTGATGCCGCAAGAATTGTTCGCAGCCGGTTTTAACAGTGTGAACAATCCGGAGTGGATGTGGGGTATGCAGATAAAGGTTGATCAATCGACTATTTACGCTTCCTATTTTTCAAATACGGATCCCTGTTCAATAGGATATAATGAGCTCGGTAATGAAAAGCGGATAAATTCGCAGTTGTATGATGCGATGAAGGACAGCGATGTGAGGAAATCGGTATGTGTCGGTGCCGACGGTGCGACATTGGATAGTGACAATGGTGAATTTGAAGTTCCTCCTTATACGGTGAATAAATTCCGTCTGCCGTCTTATACCAACTGGTCCGGGGATTATTGTTATATGCGTGCAGCCGAAATGTATCTGATTGAGGCAGAAGGGTTGGCTCGCTCCGACCAGAGCAAAGAAGCAGCGAAAGTCCTGTATGAGCTGGTAAGTGCCCGCGATCCGAAATATAAGCTTCCGGATGTGACAGGGAATGCCTTGGTGGAAGAGGTGATGTTGCAGCGTCGTCTGGAACTTTTGGGAGAGGGATTCCGCTTTATGGATATGAAGCGTTTGAATCTGTCGCTTGACCGTACAGATAAGGGACATGAAGAGACATTCCTTAAGCCTGCGAAGGTGGATGCCGGCGATATCCGGTGGCAGTTCCTGATTCCGACACAGGAAATGACTTCGAATCCGAATATGGTGCAGAACGATTGATTCTATATGGAGCCGCTCTTGAACAGGGCGGCTTTTTTTTGTGTGGAATGATTAGGTTGTTTGCTTTTTTCAGTATATTGACCACTGAAATTAATGATGCGTTTGTTTATGAGTATTGATAGATGGGTGCTTTTGTGTTTGGTCTGTCTGACGACATTCTTTGTGGACAATTCAGTATTGGTGCCGGACATAATGGAGTCAGGAAATATAGTTACTGCCCGAGAAATGGTTTATGACGGCAACTGGATTGCTCCGACGATGAATGGTGAATTGCGCTTGGAGAAACCACCGTTGCCGACATGGCTGACTGCCGTTGTTGAGATGATAGCTCCTGACAATCTGGGGTGGCAACGCGGTGTGGCAGGCTTGGCAGCCCTCCTTTTGGTGTTCTACTTTTATTGTTTTGTAAAAAACATTTTAGGAGTTGCTCCTTTTGTGTCTGCGCTGATTTTGTGTACATGCCATAATGTGATACTGATGGGACGTACGGCATCGTGGGATATATACTGTCATGCATTTATGCTGGGGGCGGTATATCATTTGGCGGTGGCAATAAAAGGAATGGGCGGGAAGTGGCGTCATTGTATCGTGGCGGGTGTGCTGGCGGGTCTTTCCATCATGAGTAAAGGGCCGGTGTCTGTTTATGCTCTCTTGCTGCCGTTTGTTATAGCGTTTGCTTTTGTGATGCGACCTTGTATCAAGGGGTGTCGGGTTGCGATTGGCGTAATGTGTGTGATTGCATTGGTGGTGGGAGGATGGTGGTTTGCATATATTCATTTATCTTATCCGAATGAACTGGCTGCGGTTGTGGAAAAGGAATCGGAGGCGTGGATTAGTTATAATGTACGTCCCTGGTATTATTATTGGAAGTTTTTTTTAGAATCGGGGGTGTGGGCAGGTCTGCTGATTACGGCAACTGTCCTGCCTGTATGGAATAGGCAATTGAGACATAATAAATTGTATTTATTGCCATTGTTGTGGATGTTGTTGGCGCTTGTTTTGCTGTCCTTATTGCCGGAAAAGAAGATGAGGTACATATTCCCATTGCTCATACCTGCCAGTATGTTAATGGGGGAACTGGTAGATTGGTGGAAAAAAAGTTTTGTCTGTGGTGCTGTAAAAAGAACGGATAGTCTGATATTCCGCAGTAATGTTTGGCTCGTTGCAATTGCTGTGGCACTTTTGCCCGTTGCGGGATGGATATTTATGTTTAGTTGCGGGAAGATGACTTTGTTGTTGTGGTTTGTTGTGACTTGTATCTGTTTGGGTGTGGTTCTTGTATTGGTATGGAGCGGTCTGCGTATGCGGGTGTCGTATATGGAAAACAAAGGGACGGGGATATTGTTCTATTTTGGGGAACAATACCCCCGTCCCTTTGTTCTGACGATCTTTAATCCAATAAAGTATGTTCGATCAGTATTTTAACACCGATTACAATTAAGATAAGGCCTCCGAGTAGTTCTACTTTGAGGCCTTTGATTTTTCCGAACCGGAAGCCACAGATCACTCCGCTGAAAGAAAGGAAGAAAGTAGTGAAAGCGATAACTGAAGCCGGAAACCAGATGCCCGTTTTCAGAAAAGCCATACTCACGCCGACAGCCAGGGCATCGATACTGGTCGCTACGCCGAGGGTGAAAAGCATCCGGCTAGAAAAGGTAATCAGGTGGCTATCCTCTTCTTTGAAGGATTCGTAGACCATCTTTCCACCTAAATAACTCAATAAAACAAAGGCGATCCAGTGATCGAAATCGGTGATATAATTACTGAAATGAATACCCATCGCCCATCCCAGCCAGGTCATACCCCCCTGGAATATCCCCATGGTCAAAGCCATTTTCAGAGACTTCTTGATACAGAACGGTTTCATACATATGCCGCCACTGATACTGACCGCTAAACTGTCCATAGAAAGACCGATTGCAATTAATAGGATGGTGATAAAGCTCATTGTACAAAAATTGTTCTGCAAAGATAGAAAATAAAGTAAAAAGTAAAAGGTAAAAACGAAAAGGTGACTTACCTTTGTGATGAAATTAGTGGAAAAAATGGAACTACAGACTGTTGTCAAATTGGATAAACCTTCGTTTCGGATCGATTATTCGACCCGGCTCATGATGCTGGGTTCCTGCTTTGTCGAAAATGTTGGAGCGAAGCTGGAATATTTCAGGTTCAAGACGGATATCAATCCTTGTGGTATTGTATATAATCCCCTGTCTGTGGCTGATACGCTGGAGTTGTTATTGGCCGGTAAACGATTCTCGCAGGCCGATTTATTACGAAACGGGGAACTGTGGGTGAGTCTGAGCCATCATGGACGGTTTTCCGCCAGGGAAGCCGGGGACTGTTTACAGCGTATAAATTCCAGATTGGAAAAATCGGTAGCTTATTTAAAAACGACAAATGTCCTGGTGATTACCTGGGGAACTGCCTGGGTATACCGTCATCGGCAGTTGGGACGAGTCGTTGCCAATTGTCATAAATTTCCGGCCACTGATTTCGAGCGTTTCCGATTAAGCCCCGAAGATATCGAACAAGTGTATACCGATTTATTGTCCCGCCTGCACAGTCGTTATCCGGATATGAGGGTGCTGTTCACCGTGAGCCCTATCCGGCATTGGAAAGACGGAGCACATGCCAACCAGTTGAGTAAAGCGGTATTGTTGCTGGCCATCGATAAATTGAAGCAAAGGCTGGATTATGTCTCTTATTTCCCTTCTTATGAGATCGTGATGGACGAGCTTCGGGATTATCGTTTCTATACAGAAGATATGTTACACATCTCTCCGCAAGGAATCGAATATATCTGGGAGAAGTTTCAGTCCCTGTATATGACTTCGGCAACCGAAGCGTGGATGAAGCGCATCGATAAAATAAACAAGACTTTATTACACCGACCTACAGATCCTGATTCGTCTGTTTATCAGGAATTGATGAAAAAAACAGCTCAGGAGCGTGAACGGCTTGAACGTGAACTCAGTATTTCTTTCAGTTGATTCCGGTTATTCCGCTGTTTCTGTCCCGGTCACGATATCCTGCATCGGGATTCGTTTCAGTTCATCCAGGGAAATCTCTGTTTTTACGGCATAACTGGCCGGATAAATTTTACGGATCCGGTGTAAATCAGGAATACATTCCAAACGGTTTCTGTAATTACCTACCCGGATTTTGAAATCCGGATCAAAATATTTCAAATAGGCCGGAATGTCTTGGAAGGTTTCTTCGAACTTATTCCGCATTTCCTTTAGGTTTTCGATGTTGCAGCCGAACGAACTGACCGAATGAATTTGAATCCGGTAACCTGTAAAAGTTTTCTTTTTCTCATTCAGATGGATGTGCCATTGCAGCAAATTGTCTATCGGCGTGTCACTGTCGAGGATTACCTGTCCGCCGTTATGACTTTCCGTTCCGAGTTCCTGAAGAATATCGTAATGCGGTTCTGCTTCCACGATCAGGGTATCTGCTTCTTGGGCAAACAGATGGACCGGAAAAAGGAATAATATAAAGAATAGGTATTTATTCATGATTTAAAATTTTTTGCGAAGATAAAAGAAAATATTTGAATATCATCACAGAAACTGACAGCTTATTACTTCGACCTGTCAGTTCTTCGATGAGGCGCAGCGAGTTAAAAAAGCGTTAATACAGGAGGTCGGAGGAGTGGATATGATAAAAAGAAATAATTTTGCTTCATCAATCAAAAATAAAATTTTATGTGTCAGGCTACAGATAAACAAATCATAGAAGTACTGAAAATGGAAACGATTCCGGCATTAGGTTGTACGGAACCGGTTGCTTGTGCCTTAGCTTGTGCCCGATGTAAAGAGGAATTGGGTGGTGTTCCGGAACATATCGAAGTGTTCGTCAGTGGAAATATCTATAAGAACGGAATGGGAGTAGGTATTCCCGGTACCGGTATGACCGGACTGCCTATTGCTGCTGCTTTGGGTGCTGTTTGTGGAAAGACTGAATACGGCCTGGAAGTATTGAAGGAAGTGTCTGCTTGTAATAATTTGGCTGTTGCTAAATCTTTATTGGACAAGCAGGCTGTTGTTATCCATTTGAAAGAAGATGCTCCCGATAAATTGTATGCAGAAGCCATCTGTAAGAAAGGCGACGATACGGTAAAAACAGTGATTGTCCACGGACATACCAATATTATTCTGGTTGAAAAGAACGGGAAAGCAGTTTATCGTAAAGATTTTACGCCGGTAGCTGCCGAAAAAAGCGATCGTGCTGAATTAAGTATAGCCCGGATCTGGGAATTTATCCACCGGATCGACGTTGCAGAAATCGAATTTGTATTGGAAGGTGCTGAAATGAACAAAGCGATTTCGGCTGAAGGTTTGAAGAGTGAATACGGTTTGCAGATCGGTAAGACCTTAAAAGAAAATATCGACAAAGGGTTGCTGGAAAACGACTTTTTGAACAATGCCCTGATTTGTGCCACCGCAGCTTCCGATGCCCGGATGGACGGTTGTGAAAAACCGGTGATGACTAATTCAGGTAGTGGAAATCAGGGAATTACGGTTTATCTTCCTGTTGTCGTGGCTGCCGAACAATTCGGTTGTTCCCGGGAGCAATTGATCCGGGCCTTGGCTTTGAGTAATCTGGTAGCTGCCCATATCCATTATTATATGGGACACCTTTCTGCTTTGTGTGGAATTCTGATTGCCGGTACGGGGGCTGCTTCGGCGATTACTTACCTGATGGGGGGGACCTACGAACAGGTAGTCAACACTATTAAGACTATGTGTTCCAACCTGACCGGAATGATGTGTGACGGAGCGAAACAAGGTTGTGCCCTGAAAGTATATTCCGGCGTTTCTGCTGCCGTACAGGCCGCTCTGTTATCCATGAAAGGAATCAAAACTCACAATGACGGTATTATTGAAGAAGATATTGAAAAAACGATCCGCAATGTCGGAATCATCGGTACCACCGGTATGGAACAGACCGATAAGACGATTCTGAACATTATGTGTCGGAAACAATAATAATTTTTCTCTACATACTATTCCCCGGAATTTTGGTGTTTTACAGACCACGATTCCGGGATTTTTTTATTTGATTTTCCCGGATTAATTCCAGATTTAATTTGTACACAACAAATTTAATATGTATCTTTGTTCCCTATTCTTACAAAGAGATAATCAAGTAGTTCGAATGTTAAAAAAAACGAACGATTAAAACAGTTATGTTTCGAATCTCTTTTCTTTTTCTGACTATTTTATAATCTTCACCTAATCAATCTTTTCAAAATTTATTCATTAACCTCCCGGCTGTTTTTTCATTACAAATTTAATCGTTCGTTTTTTTTGTAAGCATATTGCGGACAAATTTGTATGCTCAGTTCAAATTTTCAATATGTTCTGCATTTTATAATCTTATCTGTCATTCCAGGCGGAATTTTTCTTTTCAGTTTATTTCTTCTCTGGGTTGCCCCGAGTTCCTTTTTATGTTTGGACGTAAAAGAGTCTCCCGGTGGCGTCGCCGTGGGTTGCTACACGCGTAGGGTAACAGACCGGGCGTGAACCGGTACCCAATCCGGTGGGGAAACCCCCTAAGGCAACGCCGCTACGATGGTTCGGGAGCGGGAGTTCGATTCTCCCGGTAGCGACATGAGGCATTCAGTTAGCTGATTGCAAAAATATGGAATATTCGACCCTTGAAGTGAAAGAAATTTGCCATGTCCGTTTTCCGTGGAAACAGAAAAATAGTTTATCTTTGCTTTTGTAACAAAAACTCCGGCCAATGAATGCTCAGTTGAGAAAATTACCGATCGGTATACAGACTTTTGAAAATATACGTCGTGAAGGTTATGTCTATGTGGATAAGACGGCCCTGATCTATCGTCTGGTCACAACCGGAAAGCCCTATTTTCTTAGCCGTCCTCGGCGTTTCGGCAAGAGTCTTTTGCTTTCCACGCTGGAGTCTTATTTTGAGGGCAGGCGTGAACTGTTCGAAGGCTTGGCCATAGCTGATCTGGAAGAGGCCTGGCAGGAGTATCCGGTGTTGCATCTGGATCTGAATGCCGAGAAATATGATGCACCGGAGCAGTTGGGAGGTATTCTCAACCGTCATTTGAATCAGTGGGAAGACCGTTGGGGACGTGAAGAACGCGAGGAGAGTTTTTCCGACCGTTTTTCCGGCATAATCCGCCGCGCCTGCGAACAGACGGGGCAGCCGGTGGTAGTTTTGGTGGACGAATACGACAAACCTCTTTTGCAGGCTTTGCAGGATTCTTTTTTGCTGGAGGAATACCGCAAGACGCTGAAAGCCTTTTACGGGGTGTTGAAGAGCAGCGACCGTTACCTGCGTTTTGTATTCCTGACGGGGGTGACTAAGTTCTCCCAGGTGAGTGTGTTCAGCGATCTGAATCAGCTGACCGATATCAGTATGCTGCCTCAGTATGCCACGCTTTGCGGCCTTACGCACGGGGAACTGGAGCGTGATTTCAATCCCGAGATCGGTCGTCTGGAGGAGCAGGAAGGGGTGGACCGTGAGGAAATCCTGCGGCGCCTGACCCGTATGTACGACGGTTATCATTTCAGCGAAAACACGGAAGGGGTATTCAATCCTTTCAGTTTGCTGCATGTGTTGCAATACAGCCGTTTTGACAGCTATTGGTTTCAGACTGGAACGCCTACTTTTCTGGTGGAGTTGTTGCAGCATAGTGATTACGACCTTCGGGAACTGATCGAGGGTATTGAGGTGAAGGCCAGTGGTTTTTCGGAATACCGTGCCGATTCTGGCAATCCGGTCCCCCTGCTTTACCAGAGCGGTTATCTGACGATCAAGTCATACGATTCTAGGTTCCGTAATTATACGCTTTGTTTTCCTAACGAAGAGGTGGAATATGGTTTCATGAATTTCCTGGTGCCTTTCTATACCCAGGTAACGGACGACCGTACAGGTTTTTACATCGAGCGTTTTATCCGTGAGCTGGAAGCGGGAGATGTGGATGGTTTTATGGAGCGTCTTCGTGCCTTTTTTGCCGGTATCCCGTACGAACTCAACGATAAGACGGAGCGTCATTATCAGGTGATATTCTACATTGTTTTTACGCTGATGGGTCAGTTCTGCGATGCGGAGGTGCGCAGTTCCCGTGGCCGTGCCGATGCCGTGGTGAAGACGGGGAACTATATTTACATTTTTGAGTTCAAGCTCGGTGGCAGTGCCGATGCAGCCCTGGAACAGATCGATTCCCGCGGCTATCTGATCCCCTACACCGCCGATGGCCGCACCCTGGTCAGGGCAGGTGTCTCTTTCGATGCCGCCGCACGCAATATCGGGGAATGGAAAGTAAAACAGTAGGGCAGGTAGAACAACAAGGAAAGCAATTTTATTATAACATTTTTATAATGTAGTGGGGGCGTGGCTGTCATGTAACGGAAATTGAATTTCATGAGTGCGAATAATTATAAATGAAGGTGTTTATGCCTGAACATTTGGTTCCTTTTTGATCGGTGGCGTCGTTGGCTGGCAGATTTTTTACTTTATCCGGAAATACGACCGTTTTTGGTTTATCTGCTGGGGCACGAAGGCTGTCCGTCAGGAGGTGACGACACGCAATCCGTACAGCCGGATTATCTATACCGAATACCTGGAACTGAAACGACGCAAAAAACGATAATGATTCCCGGATGGAATTTTCCACCTACAGTCGTTGGCAACGAATCCCTGCGTGGGATTTTCAGCCTGCGGCTGTCAGCAACAAAATCCCTCGCGGGATTTCCTGCCTGCAACCGCCGGGAACAGAATCCCGGCCGGGAATTCATAGCCTGTGGCTGCCGGTTGGTTTTCCCGTGTGGAGACGACTTGCCGACGGCCGCAGGCTGTTTTTTTCTCTGAAAGGACGATATGCCGGGATGAACCGGCAACGAAGAGAGGGATATATAAACATCAATTAAAAAGGAGGTTATTATGATTGAATCTACCAATCTGAAAATGTTGCGGAACCTGGAGGCATTTCAGGTCTTTTCGGACATACTGGCTTTTCTTCAGGAGGAAGAGTCGGTGGAAGAACCCCTGCAAGGTCTGTGTGATGCATTTGCGGCGCGTTTGTCGGATTACGACACAGCCCTTGTTTCTGAACGCCGCAGCCGTTATACGGCTGAGTTGGCCCGTCTTGACGGGCAGCGCGATTATGTATTCCGTAGTTTTACCGCCCAGTTGAAGCTTTACCTGAGTTCTTTCGACTCCGGTCAGGTAAAGGCAGCCGAGGCGCTGCTGGCTTTGGTCGACAAGTATGGGCGTAATATCCCGTCGATGCCTTACCGTCAGGAAACCGGAGCGATCAGGAATCTGATACAGGACCTGGAGCTTGAAGCCAATGCCGCCCATATCCAAACGCTGTTTGCCGGGCATTGGGTGAGTGCCCTCCGTACGGCTAACGAACAGTTCGAGCAGACGATGCTCACCCGTTCGGACGCCACCTCCGAGGCCACACTGGGTGCCGCTAAAGCAGCCCGCGAGGCGGTACAGGCGGCTTTCGGGAAACTGTGTGAAATGATCGGTGCTCTTGCTGTGGTCAACGGTCCGGCCGACTACAGGCACATCACCGACCGCATCAACCAGCTGGTCAGCGAATCGCACGATGTGGCCGCCCGCCGTCATTCTCGCAGGAAATCCGGTGATGCCCCCGATCCCGATTCCCCTTCCGGCACTCCGGACACCCCGGATCCGTCGCCCGTGGAAGAATAACCTTATTAACCTTTCCCGGTCTGCCTTCCGCAGGCCGGGGAATTTTTTTGATATGTCAGGTTCAATAAAGCACTATCACTACTGTCCACTAAAAATGGACAAGGTTAAAAATTAAATAAATTCGGTTCACTTGAATCATATCGGTCTTTGACA
>ENA-UEQY01001496-UEQY01001496.1-human-gut-metagenome-genome-assembly--contig:-NODE-1496-length-13705-cov-16.521426_pt1 | contig 13705 bp, 16 predicted proteins | sample MGYA00242949_ERZ507949 | MGnify/ENA primary metagenome ERZ507949 (study PRJEB26167, sample SAMN06115403) | human gut metagenome | host: Homo sapiens | place: China:Jiangsu | collected 2016-07-06... | reverse complement strand
TGATCTTGTTAAAAGATACGTGGAAAAGCTCCGGGATATGCTCTAATTAGTTAAAACATGTACCACAACTTTTTGGATACTTTGTGGTAAAATATATTCATAGGGAAGATTCGTAAGTGGTTACAGCCGCTTGACATAGATATTTTTTCATTGATTCCTCCTTTCTTGGGTACGTGTCCTTAGCAGAAACAGATTCGGGCGGAATCTGGAGGTTGAAAAGCGGATGCAATTTCCGGCACGTATCATTGCTGTCTATATGACTTGCTCACTTACATAGACAGTACGCACCTCCTTGTAAAAGGTAAATGGGCAGACGGATGCCCGAAACAACTCGTGGCAGGCATGACACGTTAAACACCTTGCTAACCCGGGAATCCGGGTTATGTGGAATGTACGCTAGTGGAAAACTGACAGAGTCGCGCTCTGGTCTCCGGTTCGATTCCGGGCATTCCGCTTTGATTCGGTTAGAATTACGCTGTCTGTATACAGATGGTCTATGATTCGACTGAATTTATCTCATGAGAAAAGGTTATTGCTTATCCCGCTGTCTGGTGTCCGGATCAAAAAGCATAATGGAATGTAGCTCAGTGGTAGAGCAGCTTACATATAGCGTGCCAGAGGTTCGATTCCTTTCATTCCATTATAGGTTTATCCTTATCCTGTGGACTGGAATTTAATTCAAATAGTCCCGAAAAGGTGTCTTCTGGGAAAGCGGTAACGATTGGCGGTGTTACGGCGGACTGTAAATCCGTCCCCTCGTGGTAAACATTGTAGGTTCAATTCCTATCTTTCCCATTACCTTGCCAGTGGTCTAACTGGCTTAATCCACTTACCTGCGGCGGCAGGTCAATAAACACGACCAGGAGGATGTATATGCAGAAACTTATTGACACACTTAAATCATTTGGAATTGAGATCCCGGAGGACAAGCAGGCAGATGTAAAAAAAGCACTCTCTGAGCATTATAAGAATGCAAAAGAAGTTGCAAAAACTCTGTCAAAAGTTGAGGGCGAACGCGATGACTGGAAAGAACGTGCTGAGACGGCAGAAGAAACCTTAAAAGGGTTTGACGGTATCGATCCGGCAAATGTTAAAAGCGAGTTAGAGACTTGGAAACAGAAAGCGGCAGATGCAGAGAAAGAATTCAATGCAAAAATCTATGACCGTGATTTCTCAGACGCACTCAAGGCGGCACTCGATGATGTTAAGTTTTCCAGTGAAGCGGCTAAGAAGTCTGTTATGGCAGACATCAAAGAAGCAGGATTGAAACTGAAAGGCGGTAAAATCCTTGGACTGAATGATCTGATTGAGCAGATGAAACAGTCTGACGCATCTGCTTTTGTAGATGAATCTCAGCAACAGGCTCAGCAGAACCAGGCAAGGTTTACCACTCATGTTGGACAGCAGCAGACACCGGGGAACATGACAAAGAAAGATATCGAAGCAATTAAAGACCCGTCTGAGAGACAGGCTGCAATTGCTCAGAATATCCAGTTATTCCAGTGATTTTTTTACACCGACTATACACCAGAGTATAGCCGCTAACCCAATACCTTAACAATTATGGGTAGAAAGGATTTTTTTATATGGCAGCAAAAGCTAATCTTATCATGACGAATGATATTCAGGTAACGGCACGTGAGATTGACTTCGTTACCAGATTCGAAAGAAACTGGCAGCACTTACGTGATATTCTGGGCATCATGAGACCTATCAAAAAGACACCCGGAGCGGTTCTTAAATCAAAATACGCAGAAGGCACATTGCAGGATGGAAATGTTAAAGAGGGCGAAGAAATCCCTTACAGCAAATTCACTGTAAAAGAAAAGCCTTATGCAGAAATGAGTATTGAGAAGTACGCAAAGGCTGTATCTATCGAAGCGATTAAAGATCACGGTTATGAGAACGCCGTTCAGATGACCGATGATGAATTCCTTTTCCAGCTTCAGACCAATGTTACCGGCAGATTCTATGACTATCTGAAAACTGGTACACTTACTTCCACAGAAACTACATTCCAGATGGCTCTGGCAATGGCTAAAGGTCGTGTTGAAAACAAATTCAAGCAGATGCACAGGAATGTGACTGGTGTTGTTGGATTTGTGAACATTCTGGACGTATATGAATACCTCGGAGCGGCTGAGATTACTATTCAGAACCAGTTCGGTTTCCAGTACATGAAAGATTTCATGGGATTCAACACAATTTTCCTGTTATCTGACAGTGAGATTCCAAGAGGACAGGTTATTGCAACACCTGTTGAGAACATTGTTCTGTATTATGTAGACCCTAACGAATCTGACTTTGCGAGAGCAGGTCTGGTGTATACCGTTTCTGGCGAAACAAACCTGATTGGATTCCACACTCAGGGCAACTACCACACCGCAGTGTCCGAAGCGTTCGCGGTTATGGGACTGACTCTTTTTGCAGAATACATTGACGCAATCGCAGTAATTACCATTGACGAAACACCAACACTTGGTGCTCTGACAGTAACATCTGTGGCTGGAACGGCAAGTGGCGACACAAAAATCACTGTAAATCCGGCTAAGGAAAACTCCAACAACGTATACAAATACAAAGTTGCGGCAGATGCAGTAACTGTTGGATATGGACAGAATCTCAGAAACTGGACTACATGGGACGGAAAAGCTGACATTAAGGCAGCAACCGGACGGAAGATTACAGTGGTTGAGTGCGATGGAACATACAAAGCACTGAACGCCGGAAGTGCAAGCGTAACAGCGAAATCATAAATGTAGGAGGTAACTGGCATGGCTTATACAGACTATGAATTTTACACAACTTCATATTTCGGTTCAGTTGTGCCAGAAACCGACTTTCCACGACTGGCAGAAAGAGCCAGTGATTTTGTGGATTTGATGACATCCGGCAGGTTGGTGGACGGACTGCCGACAAATGAACGCTCGCAGAAGCGTATCAAAAAGGCAGTTTGTCCATTGGCTGAATTAATGTATCAGATTGAGCTTGCTGAAAAGAATGCAATCAGTCAAGCGTCTGCTGATGCTACCGACACGAATGTCGGTGACAAGTCAACAGGCATTGTAACATCTGTATCATCTGGCAGTGAATCCATCTCTTATGCAACGCCACAGCAGAAAGCATCAGGTGCAAAGGAATGGAGTGCAGTGTATGCCGCCGCCGGAGATGTACAGAAAACGAATGACTTACTTTACAAGACGGCTTTGCCGCTTCTGATGGGAGTAAGGACGGATGATGGAGTACCAATACTTTATGCAGGACTTTAAATTTAATATCTTAGGTTCTGAATGGACAGTAAAGTTTGGAACAGTAGAAGAATATCCTAACTTGGAAGACATGGATGGATATACAGATTCTTCCACAAGAGAGATCATCGTTGATGACATGAAGTCACAACAGGATATGCCAGGTTCGAAAAAGAATATGGAAGAGTACAAAAAGCAGGTTGTACGGCATGAGATTATTCATGCTTTCCTGTGTGAGTCGGGGCTTGATACAAACTCGGGAGCTTGTGATAACTGGGCAATCAACGAAGAGATGGTTGACTGGTTTGCTATTCAGTCGCCGAAAATTTTTAAAGCATTCAATGAACTTGAATTGATGTGAATACCAGTATTGAATACGGGGGTGTGAGTATGAAATATGTACGAATAAAACCGACTATAGTTGAAGCTATTCAGTGTTTTGCTACTTCTGAGAGCATCGCTCAAATCGAAAAGTTTGTTGGAAATTCGGCAAAAATTAATAACAGGCTTAACTCATCACGCATTGAGATTTCTACATATCCTGCTCTATTTAGAGATGGCGAAAGAGTTGATTCGGTACTCGTAGAGCCTGGAGACTACGTCTTGCGTGATGAAGAAGGATATTTCGATACAATGGTAAAGGATGAATTTGAAGAAGAATTTAAGGAGGTATCTGAATAATGGACATTTCAACACTTGGCTCATGTATAGCAATCGTTATGATTTGCTACATCGTAGGAATGGGCTGTAAGGCATCAAAAAGAATCTCTGATGAATGGATTCCAGTAATCATGGCTGTTACTGGTGGAATTCTCGGAGCGGTCGGAATGGGAATTATCCCGGATTTCCCGGCAACGGATTATATCACAGCAGTTGCAGTCGGTATGTTTAATGGATTGTCGGCAACCGGTGTGAATCAGCTGATTAAACAGAATATTATGAAAGAGTGATTTTATGGGTGGACGCGGTGGAAGTAGCAGCATTGGCTCCGGTGGAAGTAGCGGTTTCGATGTAACCAGAAACGGTGAAACAACGAGGTACTATTTCTCAAGCAAACACGGACAGCATTACTATCAGGTTGGGATTGGTGGTACACCACAGCCTACTCCGATGAACATGTCAGCAAGTGAGTTCAGAAAAAGGGCAACATCCAATGGTGCGACTGTGAAAAATGTCTCTGGGTCTGAAAGAAAAAGAGATCAAAAAGCGTATAAGGCTGACCGCAAGGCAACAAATGACTTTTTAAATACTGCTGAATTTAACCGTACGGCAATCAAAGGCACCAGAAGTGCTCGTGCAAATAATCAAGCAAATCGTAGGCGACGGAGAAAATAACCTATGGCAGATAAAGAGACAAGTATAGCTTACGAGAATCTGAACCGCCGTATCTTCCCTGGCATTGGTGAATATGGCATACCACAAATAGAGCCTGAGATATTCGAGGGCAATTGCGAATTTGTCGGATTCAATTACGCCAGAGGAAAATGCAGTAATCCAGAAGAGAAAGCTGTTCATTTCTTCTTAGACGATTACCAATTCGATGCGCTATGGAGAAATCCAGACAGATATGTAAACAAGCTGAGTAGATTCCGGTACATTTTGACACCGGATTTCAGTACCTACACCGATTTCCCTAAAGCTATCCAGATATACAACCATTATCGCAAGCATTGGATAGGCGCATATCTGCAAGAATATGGTTGCAAGGTGATTCCGACAATATCATGGAGCACACCGGATTCTTACGATTGGTGTTTCGATGGAGAACCAGAGGGTGGAACGGTGGCAGTATCTTCTGTTGGTTGCATGAATGGAAGGAAAAAGAAAGAACTGTTTCTTTCTGGTTACAATGCCATGATTGAGAAATTGCACCCAGAAAGCATTATCTTTTACGGGAAAATGCCGGAAGAGTGTAAAGGCAATATTGTCCGAATAAAATCATTCTCTGATAGATTTTCAAAAGCAATATGTGAAGGATAGGAGGGTATCATGTACGAAAAAACAGTGACGATTTTCAACTATTACGAATCAGCCACGACTAGAGATGCGTACTGGTATCCTCATGTTTTATCCGGTGTCGACCTTATTACGGACAAGGGGGCAATCCTTAAGAAGTACGGGCCAGACGCAACAGACAACGCGCAGTTACACATCCATTATACCGTCCAGAACGGTGATATAACCATTTCTGACAAGGATAGTAAGATTCTCCCATGGGTGCCGCCTAAAGAGTGGAAACAGCAGATTAACAACGCTCTGGAAGACACTATCACATTCTCAGATGAGTCGTTCTTCTGGGAGGGTGAGTGGACTGACGGAACGGTAATTGACGGTGGTTATCGGAACGGATTCTATCAGTACATGAATGAGAATAAGGATAACGTGTTTAAGATTACCGGTGTAGGCGGTCCGTATACACTGATTCCACATTTTGAGATTCTGGGTAAGTGATATGAGTAAAATTCATCATTTTAAAGGATTCTCCGTAGTCGATGGAGATATGAAAATAAAGCTGAATATGGATAGATTTTCCAGACAGTATCAAGAAGCCCAGTATCTCCTTGATGGAATGGTTATGGACAGTATGGTGCCATTTATGCCGATGATTACCGGAAATTTCATCAACCGGACAAGAATTGAAAGCGCATCATTGCAAGGAACTGGATTTGTGTGTGCTGCGGCTGCTCCTTATGGACGTTTTCTGTATGAGGGAAAAGGAATGGTTGACGAAGCAACCGGAAGTCCCTACGCAAGACGTGGAGCAAAGAAAGTCCTTGTCAGTCAGTTTTCTGGTCGGACAGCCGCGAAGGAGAATCTAGAATACACCAAACAAGCGCATCCACAGGCACAAGCAAAATGGTTTGATGCCGCTAAACGACAATACGGTAGCACATGGCTTCGCAAGGTAAAAGCACAGGCAGGAGGTGGCAGGCATGGCAGATAAACCTATCGGAGTAGATGCAACCGGATATGAGATTCTGACAGACGCCATGAAGGCACTTCTGAACCAGTATCCCGGGCTATACGAAAATGAAACAATCAAATTTGAAGAACTCAGCAAAGATTCCGGAATCGCTTTCTCGGCAGACAACGGAGCTTTGATCTATTCAGAAAAGGAAGATGTATGTGGAGTAATGCATCAGGTATGCCAGTACCCATTTTATGTGGTTTACCGCACGGCATCCGATAAGGAACGGCAGAAGTTATCTGTTCAGAAGTTTCTGGACAATCTCGGTAAATGGATATGCCGAGAACCAGTTATTATAAACGGCTCTGAGACGCGCTTAAATGCTTTTCCAGAGCTTTCACAGGGGCGAGTGATAAAACGTATAACCCGTGATAATTCCTATGGTTTAGAGCCACAGGAGAGTGGCGTGCAGGACTGGTTATTGCCATTATCGGTACGCTACGAAAACACTTATGAAGTAATATAACGTAACAACCGGCTATCAATTAGAGATAGTCGCTAACCTACACAGCCTTTTAAAAGTTATAGGCAGAAAGGACATTTCTATGGCAGTTACAGGCAAGATTGACCGTAAATATATGGCTCATTATATTGATGCCGGTTCTCTTTGTGGAGGACTGACGCCGAAATATGAGCGTCTTGGAAAAGATCTGGAAGAGTACAATATTGAACTCAACCCGGATACCGAAACATCTAAAAATATTCTTGGGGAATCCACATTCAAACACAATGGCTACGAAGTTTCTTCTGACGCCGATCCGTTCTATGCAGATACTACATCAGACCTGTTCACAGCGTTGCAGAAGATTGTAGATGGACGTCTTAAAGACGACAACCTCAAGACAAAAGCAGTTGAGGTTCACCTCTGGACAGAAGCCACAGCAGGCAAGTATGAAGCATATCAACAGGAGTGCTACGTTGTACCGACCTCCTACGGCGGTGACACATCTGGTTATCAGATTCCATTTACCGTGAACTATGTTGGTGAACGTGTAAAAGGAAAATTTGATATCAGTTCCGGTACATTCACAGCCGACAGTGAATAAGTGCATATACAAGGAGGACGCGCTAAATGGCAAAGATAATTAACACCAAAATTGATGATGGAATTCTCATTTTTACATTCACAAGCAATGAAGACGAAGTTTTTTCTTCTTTCAAGCTGAATCCAACCGACATTAATGTAGCAGCACGTGCAGAGGAGCTGGAAGAATATTTTGAGCAGCTCAAAGATTCTATTCAGAAAGTCGCTTCCGGTAAAGAAATGGCAGAACTGAATAAACAGATTGAGAATAAGATCAACTATCTACTCGGATATGAAGCATCAAAAGACCTGTTCAAAGAACCAATTACCGCAACTACCGTATTCGGCAATGGTCAGGTGTTCGCTTACATTGTTCTTGATAAGATCGCAGAAGCAATTGCGCCGGAAATCGAAAAGAGAAAAAAGAAAATGCAGGCAGCAGTCAATAAGTATACGGAGAAGTATACAAAATGACCGCCTATGAGCTTCCCACCTCACTAAACATAAGTGGGGTGGATTTTTCTATCAGGACAGATTTTCGAGCGATCATTGATATTCTGATTGCCATGAATGACCCAGAGTTGGATGAACAGGCGAAAGCGGTAGTTATGTTACAGATTCTATTTGAAGACTGGCAAAGTATACCGGCTGAGTGCTTGGATGAGGCCTGTCGGAAAGCGTCAGAGTTCATTGACTGTGGGCAATCTAACGATAACCCAAACCACCCAAAGCCCCGTTTGATGGATTGGGAACAGGACGGAGATATAATCGTTCCAGCTGTAAACAAGGTTGCTGGTAAAGAAATCAGAGCCGTACCGTATATGCACTGGTGGACATTCTTCGGGTACTTTATGGAATCCGGTGAATGCCTGTTCAATACAGTTGTTGGAATCCGGTCAAAAAAAGCAAAAGGTGAACGTCTGGATAAATGGGAAAAGAAATTCTATCAGGAAAATAAAAACACAATTGACATAAAAACACGTCTCAGCGAAGAAGAGCAAGCGTACAAGGATGCGCTGAATGAGATGTTGAACCTCAAATAGTTAGGAGGTGGACACATGGCTGCTGATGGCTCAGTCATTATTGATACCAGAATGGATACAACCGGTGTCCAAAATGGAGTATCAGCTATAAAACAGTCATTTAACGGCCTTGGAAGTGCTGTAAAAAAAATTGGCCTGCTGATTGGTGGGGCTTTTGCAGTTGGCAAGTTAGTACAGTTCGGAAAAGAATGTGTGGAACTTGGCTCTGACCTCACAGAAGTGCAGAACGTGGTTGATGTTACATTTACCACCATGTCCGACAAAGTAAATGAATTTGCAAAGAACGCCATGACTTCTGCCGGACTGTCAGAAACCATGGCAAAACAGTATGTCGGTACGTTCGGAGCAATGTCTAAGTCATTCGGTTTCTCTGAAGCACAGGCTTATGATATGTCAACGGCTCTGACACAGTTGACTGGCGATGTGGCATCATTCTATAACATCAGTCAGGATTTGGCTTATATCAAGCTGAAATCAGTGTTTACGGGCGAAACGGAAACACTCAAGGATCTTGGCGTGGTAATGAGCCAGTCGGCACTTGACCAGTACGCACTGGCAAATGGCTACGGCAAGACCACATCTGCAATGACTGAACAGGAGAAAGTTGCTCTCCGCTTTGCTTTTGTGCAGGAACAGTTATCAGCCGCATCTGGTGACTTCATTCGTACTTCTGACAGCTGGGCGAACCAGGTGCGAGTGATGCAGTTGCAGTTGCAGTCCCTTAAGGCAACAGTCGGACAAGGGCTGATTAATATTTTTACACCTGTTCTGAAAGTAATTAATGTTCTGCTTGGCAAGCTGGCAACTCTGGCAAATGCATTTAAAAGCTTCACAGAACTGATTACTGGCAAGAAATCATCCGGTCAGACAAGTGGAAGTGGAGCAGGTCTTGCCGGAACGGACGCAATCGCAGATACAGCAGATCAGTATGGACAGGCAGCAGACAATGCAGAGAAATTGGCGGATGCCAATAAAAAGAATGCAACAGCTACGAAGAAAGCAAATAAAGAAACGAAAAACTATCTTTCGTCACTTGATGAAGTACACAAGGTTAGTTCCACAGAGGGCACATCTTCAACTCCATCCGGTTCTGGATCCGGCGGAACTGGTTCCGGAGCTGGAGGATTGCCGAGTTCGGTTGGCAGTGTGGACTATGGCAGCCTGGCAGAGGGCGAAAACGCACTTGATAAGATTAGTGATTCTGCTAAGAAACTAGCCGACCTTCTTAAAAAACTCTGGAAGCCATTTAAGGACGCTTGGAAAAAAGAGGGTAAGAATACTATTAATGCGGCAAAATCCGCACTTGATGGACTCAAAAAACTCTCTGTAAGTGTAGGTAAAAGCCTTGTAGAGGTCTGGACAAATGGCACAGGCACAACGATGTTAGAAACCATGCTGAGGATTGCTCAGAATGTGCTTAAAACTATCGGTAATATTGCATCCGGCTTTGCAGATGCTTGGAATAAGAACAATGTCGGAACACAGATCATACAGAATATTGCAGATGCTCTTGTGGTAGTTATGCAGTTTGTTGAGAAAATCGCAGAAGACACGGCAACATGGGCGGCGAACTTGAACTTTTATCCGTTACTAGAATCAATCAGTAATCTGACCAGTACCTTTGCGCCAATTCTGGAATCTATCGGAAATGTTCTTGAATGGATTTATAACAATATTGTTCTTCCGATGCTGACATGGATTATTGAAACAGGAATTCCGACAGTGATTAACCTAGTGTCTGATTTGGCTGGATTCTTTGTAGATCATCAATCAATCATTGAAGCATTTGGTGCAGCTCTGATCGGAGCATTTGCGGCGGTTCAGATTGGTGAAGCTGTCACAACAATAATGGGACTTATTACCACACTCGGAGAGGGAATCAGTGGACTTATAGCACTGATGACTGGATCCGGTGGAATCATTGGAGGCTTGACAGCGATAGCAACAGCTATTGGACCAGGAGGACTTGTGATTGCCGCCATTGCAGCAGTTATTGCAGCAGGAGTGCTGTTATATAAAAATTGGGATAAGGTCAAGGAAGTTGCAGGAATCGTAGCATCTGCTGTTGTTGGCTTTTTTAAAGCAATGGGCGAGGGTGTGAGTGCACTTCTTACTGATTTAAAAGATACCTTTGTAGGAATTTGGGATGCGATAAGTAAACTTACATCGTCTGTCTGGAAAGCAGTTTCTGGATTCGTGGTTTCCAAAACACGTGAAATGGCAGAAGCAGCGATTAGAAAAATTAGTGATATGGGAAGAAAAATTTCAACTTTGTGGAATGGTATAAAAACCAATGCGGAACAAATCTGGAAAAATATTGTAACGACCGTAGGAAATAAAGCTTCAGCTATCTATACGGGAATTGTCACTAAATTCACATCGGCAAGAGATAGAGTGGTGGAAATTTTCGGAGGTATCCGTGATACCATCCGAGACATTCTCAACAAAGTTATCGGTATTGTCAATGGTGCGATTGGAACTGTTAACAGCGCGATCGGCGGTATCGAATCTGCATTCTCTTTCGGACCGTGGGAAGTACCGACACCATTCGGAAAGAAAGTTATCGGATTCAACGCAAGTTTCCCGCGTGTTCCGACCATTCCGTATCTGGCAAAAGGTGCAGTTATTCCACCAAGAAGTGAATTTTTGGCTGTACTGGGTGACCAGAAGCAGGGTAATAACATCGAGGCACCAGAAGCACTGCTCAGAAAGATTGTTCGCGAGGAATCTGGTGGACAGCAGAGCGGCGGAAACGTCAGATTTACCGCCCAGATTAACCGAAGAACAGTGTTTGACGAAATTATCGAAGAAGCAAAGTTAAGACGTGATACAAGCGGTAGAAATCCGTTTGAACTGGCATAGGAGGTGGAAGCGTGGCAACGATTCCAAAAAACATAACGGAACGATACAAAATGAATGGGGCTTCCATCTATCAGCCGGACAAAGATATGGGTTACAACCTTGAAACAACTTATTCAGAAGGTAGTAACCGTACGCAGTTTGGAAAAGCATTACTGACTCCACTATTTACAGTCGAACAGTATAGCTATGAAGCATCAAACGTTCCAGTCATAGAAGCAAACAAAATTCTCAAAATTATCGCGAAAGGAAAAACTTTCAATTTGTATCATTGGTCACTTTACCACATGACATGGCGAACAGACTCGTTTTATGTTGGAAAAGCAAGCCTGAATATCGGAGAAATATCTCCAGACTTAAAGTTCGTATCAAAAATATCTTTCAATATGCAGGGGGTGAATCCACTTGATTAATGTATCTAATGCGTTTAAGCAAGGACTTGAGAATGGAGAAAAGGTATGGATTGAAGTGGATATTACCTTTTCTGACGGAACATCAAAACATCTAAAAGATGAAATTATGAGTGACAACAACTCATTTTCTGATTGCGCGGAAAGCAGCAGTTTTCCAATCGGGTGTGTTATCTGCAAATCCATGACGCTTGAGCTGGATAACACTTCCGATCAGTGGAAAGATTACTATTTCTATATGGCAAAAGTCCATGCGTATCTCAAAATGCAGATTGATGCCAATACTATTGAGACTATCGACAAAGGCATATATACAGTTACAGCACCAGAACAGTACGGTGAGATCCTTAATCTTACTGCCTTGGATGATATGTATAAGACTAATGCCGTACACTCAACAAAACTGGTTCTCCCACAGACGGTTGAGAGTCTGGTGAGGGATGCATGCGGTACTCTTGGTATCGCGGCTGGTTTCTCGAAAATGGCACATGGTGATCTGATTATCAATGAACTTCCAAAAGATATGACATATCGTCAACTTTTCGGATGGGCTGCCATGCTTGATACCGCAAATGCACGTCTTGACCGCAACGGAAGTTTGCAGTTTGTTGGATGGAATCTGGATGCTACTCCGAGCATTGAACTCACAGATTATATCAGTATGCCGACAGTTTCAAGCGACGACATAGTGATAACTGGAATCAATATAATAAGCGGCGATAATTCTGAAACATACGGAACTTCCGGCTACATTTTGTCCATGGAAAACAATCTTGTGGGTGAATCCGACCTTGCAACAGTGGCAGCACAGATTGGTGATTCCATTATCGGTGCAAAATTCAGGAATCTCCAAGGAGATATGGCGTTCAATCCGCTGTTGGAATTTGGTGATGTGGCTTATACCTATGACCGTAATCTCAATCAATACGTTACTCCTCTAACAGATGTATCATACACAATTAACGGAAAAACTACTCTAAGAACACAGGCCGACGACCCGATCAGAGGAATGAGTCTATATTATTCTGGAGCCACGAAAGCAATCGTTGCAGCGCGCCAGCTTGTTGAGAAAGAAAAAAACGCCAGAGAGCTAGCAATCGAAAAGTTACAGGAATCGTTCTCTGTCGGAAGTGGGCTGTTCGCAACTTACGTTCAGCAAGAAGACGGAAGTACGATCTCATATTTTCACGACAAGGGTACTCTGGAAGAATCAAAAAATGTGATCAAAATTACATCCGAGGCAATCGGCGTGTCGAATGATGGCGGCAAGACCTATCCGTTTGGTTTTGAACTGACCGGAACGATGATAACCAAACTTCTGTATGCTGAGGGAATTAATGCGGATTATATTGATTCTGGTGCATTGACGGTAAGAGACAAAGGTGGAGATATTATCTTTCAAGCCAATATGGACACCAATACAGTGTACATGAATCCAGACATTTTGATTATCGGCAACCAGACTCTGACTGAAAAGCTGACCGCTATGGACGACAGCATTGCGGAAGCAAAAAACATGACCATGCAGTTGACCAACGACTACCAGAGTATCACCACTGATGCCGATGGAAATATCACTGGAACATTTCCAACCGTGACTACTACGGCTCAGGTTATGTACGGAACTAATGATGTGACCAATGATTGCGCCTACACCATCACGAAGTCCAATAACGTGACTGGCTCATGGAATGATTCCACACATACTTATACCGTGACCGGATTGAGTGCAGATAACGGATGGGTGGACATCAAAGTCACCTATCTACTGGCATTGTCAATCACGAAGCGGTTTACGGTTGCGAAGTTAAAAGCTGGAAAGAATGGATTTCAAGGTGAAAAAGGAGATCCTGGAGCTGATGGAAAGCCGGGAAGAACCTACATCATCGAGCCATCCTGTACAGTTCTGAAACGCGGATCAGATAAGGTTATCAGTCCAAACTTCTTGGAATTCAACGCATATTACCGTGATGGCGACTCAGCTACCAGATACGCATATAGCGGTAGGTTTGTAATTGAGGAAACCGCCGACGGGAACACATGGAAAACTATTTATACATCGTCTGCAAATGAAACTTCAGTCAAACATTATCTGTATACTGTTCTGACAGATGGAAATGGTCAAACCATAACAGATGGAAATGGTACAACAC
>ENA-UEQY01001486-UEQY01001486.1-human-gut-metagenome-genome-assembly--contig:-NODE-1486-length-13742-cov-4.796048_pt1 | contig 13742 bp, 6 predicted proteins | sample MGYA00242949_ERZ507949 | MGnify/ENA primary metagenome ERZ507949 (study PRJEB26167, sample SAMN06115403) | human gut metagenome | host: Homo sapiens | place: China:Jiangsu | collected 2016-07-06... | reverse complement strand
GTATGAGAAACGCGCGTAATTTAAGATTCCGTTTTCTTATTATGTTTCTTTTGTTCATACCAATGATGTATGCCTTACCCCCTGAAGGTATTACTATCAAAGGTAAAGTAACGGATGAAACACTCAAAGAAGGTGTTCCCGGTGCTAATGTAACTGTAAAAGGTACAAGCATAGGAGCTATTACAGATTTCGACGGCAACTTTACAATCGTCGTTCCAAACAGAAAGTCGGTGTTGAGTATCTCCTTTATCGGGTATGTAACCCAAGAAATAGTAGTGGGAGACAGGAAATTTATCACAGTCACCTTGAAAGAAGACTCGCAGAACCTTGGTGAAGTAGAAGTGGTAGCTATCGCCTACGGTAATCAGGACAGGAGAATGCTTACGAGTGCCGTCTCCTCTATTGACAACAAGGAGTTGATAAAATCACCGGCAACAAGTATCACGAACATCCTTGCCGGTGCATTGCCGGGGGTATCTTCAGTACAGACTACCGGACAACCGGGTAAGGATGCCGCCGCCATTTACGTACGTGGTGTCGGTTCATTGAATGATTCACAGTCCAAGCCCTTAATTCTAGTAGATGGTGTCGAACGTGCCTTTTCACAGATTGACCCGAATGAGGTAGAAACTATCTCCGTGTTGAAAGATGCCTCTTCTACCGCAGTGTTCGGAGTAAGAGGCGCGAATGGTGTCATACTGATTACTACCCGTAGAGGTAAATCGGGAAAGACACAAATATCCGCCAGTACCAAGCTAGGATTGCAGCAACCCATTTCACTGGTAGAGCAGACAGGCAGTTACGAATTTGCACGGTTCTGGAACATGAAGCAGGAAATGGATCATGTCACCAATCCCAAACTTTACTTTACTCCGGAACAGATAGAGGCTTATCGTACAGGCTCCGACCCTATCATGTACCCTAACATGGATTGGAAGAAGTATATCTTCCATAATCTCTACCTCCAAAGCCAGAACAACGTCAACATTTCCGGTGGTAACGACAATGTACAGTATTTCGTATCGGTAGGTTATACGTATCAGAACGGACTACTGAAAGAACTTCCCGGACAGTTGTATGACAACAACTACCGCTACAACCGCTATAACTATCGTGCCAATATCGACGCGAACCTGACCAAGACCACTACCATGAAATTGGGTGTAGGCGGTGTGCTAGGCAAGATACAAGAACCACGCGACGTTCAGTCGGGTACAGGTAACGACCCGAATGCTTGGGTGATAGCGCAAATATGGTCACATCCTTTTGCCGGACCGGGGTTTATCAATGGAGTACGTACATTGGTTCCCGATGACCTGGTACCCTTAGGAGAAGTAATGCGCGATGGTATGTTCGTATTCTACGGAAAAGGATACAACCAAACGTATGACACGACGTTGAATATGGACTTGGACATCACACAGAAATTAGATTTCGTCACTCCGGGACTGAGCGTTTCCGTCAAAGGAGCCTACGACAATCAATTCAAGTTATATAAGGAACGTGCCGGAGGAGCCATAGAATCACAAACAGTATACTACCAATCATATTTCGACTCGAACGGGAATATGCCCCAGACCGATCCCGATTACGACAAGACACATATTTTCGTACCTTCCGGCAGCGATACTCCGCTGACCTATTCGGAAAGTAGCGGACGAGCACAAAACTGGTACCTCGAGGGACGTATCAACTATGATCGTATGTTCGGCGATCATAAAGTGTCCGGACTCATCCTGTACAACCAATCACGCAATTACTATCCGGACAGCTACACTTATCTGCCGCGCAACTATGTAGGACTGGTGGGACGTGCCACGTATGCCTATCAAAGCAAATACCTGCTCGATGTAAACGTAGGGTATAACGGCTCGGAAAACTTTGCTCCGGGTAGCACACGTTTCGGTATCTTCCCTTCTTTCTCAGCTGGCTGGATAGCCACTGCCGAGAAATTTATGGAAAACCAGAAAGTAGTGGATTACTTAAAGCTCAGAGCTTCCTGGGGACGTGTAGGTAACGACAAAGGCGTAAATTCCCGCTTTATGTACATGCCTGCCGTATGGGGTGGCTCAGGAAGTTACAGTTTCGGTATTAATAATCCCATATCCCAATCGGCAGCCGCCATCTCAAGTATGGGTAATCCGGAAGTGACTTGGGAAACTGCGGAGAAACAGAACTACGGTATCGATCTTAAGTTCTTCAACAGCCGCCTGTCTGCAACTTTCGACTATTTTATCGAACACCGCACGGGGATTCTTATTTCTCCAGAATCTACTCCGAGCATTATCGCAACCTCTCTGCCTAACCTCAATATAGGTAAGGTAAACAATCACGGTTACGAAATCTCTTTGGGCTGGCGCGACAGGATAGGTAAGAATTTCGGTTATTACGTAGATGCCAACGTCTCCTTTGCCCGCAACAAGATCCTTTATATGGACGAAGTACCCAAGCAGTTCTCTTATATGAACCATACCGGCGGTTCTACGGGACGTTACAGCGGATTGTACAACTTTGTCCGTCTTTATCAGTACAGCGACTTTACTACCGGTGCCGGTGGCGAGTTAGTTTTAAATCCGGAACTTCCGCAACCCTCCGTGAAGGTATATCCGGGCGATGCTATGTACGCTGACCTCAACGGTGATCATGTCGTAGACGGTAATGACAAATGTGTGACCGGCTTTGCCACCCGCCCGGAATATGTATTCGGCATGAACATGGGTTTCAACTGGAAAGGCTTTGACCTCTCCATGCAGTGGGTAGGCTCCAAGAACGTCAACAGAATGTACGAAATCGAATACCGTATCCCGTATACCAATGCAGGAAAGCGCGGTCTGCTAACCTACTTTTATGATGGTTGTTGGACAGAGGAGAACCAATTGGGTGCTGTCTATCCGCGTGCATCGGAAACTTCGGAAAGCTGGAATTCCGAGCCCTCTACTCTTTGGCTGGCAGATGCTTCTTATCTCCGCCTGAAAAGTCTGAGCCTCAGCTACACGCTCACCGGAAAAAAATTCTTGAAGAAACTGGGACTTACTTCACTCGGATTCAATTTCAGCGGTTATAACCTGCTGACTTTCTCACCGCTTAAATACCTTGACCCGGAAAGTAACCCTGACAACTATGGAGAGTATCCGCTGATTAAGGTGTACAGCTTTGGTTTAAATCTTAACTTCTAAAAGAACAACTTTATGAATAGTATATTAAAAGGATTCATGGCACTAGGATGCCTGCTAATGGCTTCTTCTTGCTCTGAAATCAGTTTCGGAGATAAATTTCTGGGCAATCAGCCTGAAAGTTCCGGAGCAACCACCAAAGAGATGTTTTCTTCGAGAATAAATGCCGAAAAGGTGCTGACAAAAGCATATACCGGATTACCTTACGGGCTGCCCACCACTTCCGACTGGAAGTTGGGTGTGAACATCCTCGAATCTCTCACTGACTTATGTTACAGTTTTCGAGACAACATCAACGACGGTCCTCTAAAACTTTATTATAACGGCGCACTCAGTCCCACCAACGTTCCCCGAAGTGCAGCCTACCGTTATGGAAGTAAAGCCGACTGGACTGCCATCCGCTACGCCTGGTGCTATATCGAGAATGTAAAAGATGTGCCCGATATGTCGGAAAGTGAAAAGAGCCAACGTATCGCTGAAGCGAAAACCGTTATAGCCCTTTGTTACTTCGAGATGCTTCGCTATGTAGGCGGCGTGACGTGGATAGACCACTATGTAGACGTCAACGAGGAGATGAACTTCCCCCGCATCACATTCGCCCAAACCGTGGAGAAGATTGTAGCTTTGCTCGACGAGGTCATCAACTCCAACTTAAAGTGGAAACAGGATGACGCGGATGACGGACGTATGACCAAGGCGGGAGCTATGGCACTGAAATTCAAAGTACTGCAATGGGCTGCCAGCCCCACTTTCAACTCTGACAAGAAATGGCATCCCCAAGCGGACGAATATACCTGCTACGGCAACTATAGCGCCCAGCGTTGGGAAGCTGCAAAGGCAGCAGGCGAGGCTTTCTTTGCGGAAGTGCAAAGACAAGGCGGATACTCGCTGATCCAGCCGGAGGAAGATACTCATCGGGCAAGACGTCTTGCCTACCGCCGGGCATACTATAATCGTGGCGGTACGGAAATACTGATCTCTACCCGTCATGGATATGATGTCAACACTATTTGGGAGTATATCGACAGCCGTCCTTGGGGGTATCTTCCTACATTAAACTATGTCGATATGTTCTCTTGGGCGGACGGAACCGATTTTCCGAAAGACTTCAACTGGCAGTCTCCTTCCCGTCAGCCTTTCTTTACCGTGGGTGATATGGAACCTACCCGTGACCCGCGCCTGTATGAAAATGTGGCTTGTCCGGGAGACACCTATTGCAATGGAACAGTCGCCCCTGTCCATCTCAATCATCCCAACTACAAAGCCGGTAGCGGATTCATGACCATGAAGTTCATCTTACAAGAGAACAGTGACCGTGAAGGGCCGATACAGTGGCCTCATACGCGTCTGCCGGAAATCATGCTGGGATATGCGGAAGTACTCAACGAAGTGAATAAACGTCCGAACGATGAAGCCTACAAGTTGGTGAACGATGTACGGAAGAGAGTAGGTCTCTCCGAACTTCCCAAGAACATGAATTACGATGAGTTTCTGGAAGCCGTACTGAGAGAAAGAGCACTGGAATTGGGATTCGAAGAGGTACGTTGGTTCGACCTTGTGCGCAGAGGTCGTGAAAACGATTTCAGAAAGCAACTGTACGGACTGCGGAGCAGAGGTAACGACCAACACAATCCCACAGCGTTCACTTTTGAGAAAGTAGAATTAAGCGACCGCTATTGGGTAGACAGTTGGGATACCAAATGGTATCTGGCTCCGATACCTCAAGACGAAATCAACAAGAGATATGGAATGACCCAAAATCCGGGTTGGTAAATTGATACGCAAACTAATATTCTATTGAACAATGAATAAAATAAACTATATATTAACCACTCTACTCCTGGGAGGTGCGGTAGTTCTGAACGCGCAGACACCAGCAACGGTATCGGATATGCAGCTGGCTGACACCTTGAGCGTAGGATACCGTATAAACGTATCTTCCCAGACCAGTAGTTATTCTGTCAACGGAGTCAATGCTTCTGCATTCGAAAAATCTCCGCATATAGACATCAGCAAAGCACTATATGGGAAAGTAGCCGGTCTGAACGTATATCAAGGCGCAGGCTCGTCAGCCGACAACGTTTCTTCTCTCTCCATACACGGTCATGCTCCGTTAGTGTTGATCGACGGTTTTCCTCGCGACATCACCGATATTAGTTCTATGGAGATCGAATCGTGCTACGTACTGAAAGACGCCGCTGCTGCTGCCCTCTATGGTATGCGCGGTGCTAACGGTGTAATATTGATTACGACCAAACGCGGCACAAGCAATGGACTAAAAGTAAAGGTAGACTATAACTTCGGCGTTAACACCCAGTTCCGCTCTCCTGACTTTGCAGACGCCTATACGTATGCGAACACTCTCAATACCGCACTGAGTGGAGACGGTCTGTCCGCACGCTACAATATCCGGGAATTGGAGGCTTTCCGTACAGGTATTTACCCATACGACTATCCGAACGTAGACTGGTGGGAAGAAACGTTGAACAAAACCGGATTTACACATAACCTAAAAATGGCTTTCAGCGGAGGTGGCGAAAAGTTCCGTTTCTATACCGTAGTAGATTACTATCGTGACCGTTCGATGCTGAAGAAAAATACGGAAGACACACGTTACGACACCACGCCCACAGATACACGCTTAACTGTGCGTACCAATCTGGACGTGAACGTGACTAAAAGTACTTATCTGAAACTCGGAATCGCTGGAAAACTGAAAGAACTTCGGGGAACCCGTTACGGGCGTAACGCTATCTTCAATGACATTTACGGCATTCCTTCGGCCGCATTCCCCATCCGTCATGAAAACGGCATCTTTGGAGGAAGTTCAGTCTATGGAGACAAGAACCCGGTTGCCTTACTGAAACATTACGGACATATCCGTAATGTATACGGAAGCCTGCTCGCCGACTTGAGCGTCCGCCAAAAACTGGACATGCTGACCAAGGGATTGGCAGTCGAGGCGGCTATTTCTTTCGATAACATCGGAGGAATGTATGAAACCAGCAGCAAAAGTTACCGTTATATGAACAGCGGAGCCAGTATTTCCGACGATGGCACATTGATAACCACTCCTACTATTTGGGGCACAGACTCCGAAACCTTGGGACACAGCCAGCCTTTTGAAAACCTGTTGTTCAGAAGCAACTTCCAGGCAAAAGCGGACTATAGCCGTACCTTTGACAAACACCGGGTAGGAGGAGCATTGATTTACGACATGCAGTCAGTAAATAGAAACGGCAGAAACAATTCACAAAAAAATCTGTCAGTTTTAATGAATGCCACCTATACTTACGACGACCGTTATACCCTTAATGCCGTATTCAACCGTTCCGGTTCGGCATATTTGCCGGATGGAGACAAATTCGCGAACTATCCTGCCATATCTGCCGCCTGGATCGTATCCAACGAAGCATTCATGGAGAAAATAACTCCGATTAATATCTTCAAGATTCGTGCCTCCTATGGTCTTTCCGGTTGGGATGGAAACTTGAGCCACGAATTATGGCGCCAGTCATACGGTTATGCTGCAGGTTACAACTTCGGCGAAAACGCCGGAAGCGTTTCAGGAGGTAGCGAAGGTAACTTGCCAGTAGTCGGATTGGTAGCGGAGAAATCCCAAAAAGCGACTTTCGGATTTGATCTTTCCGCTCTCAACAACCGGTTAAATGCTACTGTGGAAGGTTTCTACGAGAAACGTTCGGATATACTTGTGTCCGGCGCCAATTCCACGTCCGGCATCATCGGTGTCACGGTGGGGCAAGTAAACGAAGGAATCTATAAATACAGAGGATTTGATGCCTCTTTGAACTGGAATGACAAAGCCGGTGATTTCCATTACAGTATCGGAGCAACCATGTCGTACTTGAACTCGGAAGTAGTCAATGTAAACCAAGCCTATCAAGAGTATGACTACTTGTACACCAAAGGCAACCGTGTGGGACAGATGTACGGTCTGGAAGCAATAGGATTCTTCAACAGTCAGCAGGAAATCAACAACAGCCCGCAGCAAACATTCTCCGGCAGCGCTCCCGGTGACGTGAAGTATAAAGACCAAAACGGTGATAACCGCATTGATGAAAAAGATGTGGTAAAAATGTTCGGTTCCTCACTACCACGTTTCTACTTCGGATTCAATCTGAATTTCTCCTATAAAAGATTCGAACTCTCTGCCGACTTCCAAGGAATGACCGGTGTAACAGTCTCTCTACTTGACAGCCCGCTTTACCGACCGCTTGTGGACAACGGAAACATCTCGAACACGTTCCTGAACGAGGAAGTTTACTGGACACCGGAGAACAAAGCCAAAGCTACTATGCCGAGACTGACTACACAGGAAAACCAGAACAACTACCGTGCCAGTTCATTGTGGTATCGTGACGGTTCGTTCCTGAAATTACGGAACCTGCTGGTAGCTTATACATTTCCGAAATCTCAGACCCGTTTTGCCGATTTACAAGTATTCGTGCAAGGCACTAACTTGTTCTCGCTAGATAACATCCATTTTGCCGATCCCGAACAACTTGGTATCGCTTATCCGTCTGCAAGGAGCTATTGGGCGGGTGTGAAACTTAATTTTTAATGTAAAGTAAATGAACATTATGAGAACCAAATACATCATCTTAACCGTTTTGTCTTCGTTGAGCCTTGCTTCGTGCAATTATCTCGATTTTGATGAAACAAACGGTTTGAAGACAAAAGAAGACATGTATAAGTATTTCGGTACAAGCAAAGATATGCTGTCCCACGTATACTCATATATGCCGCAAGGATATGCGTATTTCGCAACTGAAGGAATCTTTTCCGAAGAGAGTTATTCCATGCGTGACTGTGCCTCAGACGACGGTGAGTTCGGAGCTTACGCCGCCAACATCCAAAACGCGAACAACGGCAATTGGTCACCCATCAAAACGTATGATGACGCTTGGACGCTCTATCGTGGCATCCGTGCCGCCAATAGTTTTCTTACAGAGATTGCACAAGTGGACTTCTCGCGTTATGAACACGACGGACAATATCAGAATTGGATGAAGCAATTGAAATACTTCCCTTACGAGGCCAGAGTGCTGCGCGCACACTACTTTTTTGAGCTGGCACGCCGCTATGGTGATATCGCCATGCCATTGGAAGTGCTTACAGAAGAAAAAGCGAACACTATTGGTAAAACACCATTTGCCGAGGTGATTAATTTTATTGTCAACGAATGTAACGAGGCTGCTAACAACTTACCGGATGATTATGTAAACGAACCGGGAGCGGAGATAGGCAGAGTAACCAGAGGTTTTGCAATGGCGGTGAAATCAAAAGCATTATTATATGCAGCCAGCCGCTTACATAATCCTTCTATGGATACCGAATTATGGAAGCAATCCGCCAAAGCTGCATTGGACATCATGAATACAGGACTTTACTCCCTTGACGGTCAAGAGAGTGCCAACAACTTCGCATCAAAAGAAGTGGTACTGATGAGACTCAATGCTGAAGCTACAAACTTCGAAAGATATAATTTTCCTCTTCGTTTCACTTACGGGGCACGCACTTCCATGATTGCTTACGGCAACTTCCCGTCACAAAATCTGGTGGACGCCTTTGAAACCGCCAACGGTTATAGAGTGACACTGGAAAATACCGGTTGGGTTTGCGATGACCCCGATTTCAATCCGCAAGCTCCTTATGAAAACCGTGACAAACGATTCTATCGCACAATTCTCGCCAATGGCATGACATTTAAAGAGAGTACGGTAGAAACGTTCAAAGGAGGTATCGATGATGGTATTGTGTCAGAAGGAGGTTCGCCCACCGGTTATTTTCTACGCCGGTACATTCAGGAAGGTACCAGTTTTGAACCGGGCAGGGAATCAGCCAACAAGCACTATTGGGCAATTTACCGTTATGCGGAAACCTTGCTCACCTATGCAGAATCCATGGTTAATGCTTTCAATGATGTCGACTACACTGATGAGACTTATGTGTATTCAGCATTGTGGGCTATCAACGAAGTAAGAAAGAATGCCGACATGCCGCTACTTACTTCTATGGGAAAAGAAGAATTCTTGGAACGTCTGTACAATGAATGGCGCGTAGAATTTGCCTTCGAAGATCACCGTTTTTGGGATGTACGTAGGTGGAAAATAGCTGATACTACCCAGCGCGAACTGTACGGAGTGAAGATTGAAAAACAACAGAACGGCACACTGAGTTTTTATAAAAACCTTTATGAAAGCCGCACATGGAGAGACTGCATGTATCTCTATCCTATACCTCAGAGCGAGCTGTACAAAAATACAAACTTAAATCCTCAAAATGCAGGATGGTAATTTATTGTCTAATCTAATAGTAAATATGATATATGAAAAAGTTATATAACAACACATTATTGCAACTGATTCTTGCATTGTGCACATTCAGTTTCGTAGCATGTCAGGAGTTCGATATCGACTCACAGCCGGAAGGACCCCTCAACATCCAGATAGATGCACTGGAGGCTTATACCGCTTTGGCAACTTCTCCCAGCAACATCGTTTTTAATATAAGTTCAAACACCCCTTGGACAATCGAGAGTAATCAACAGTGGTGCAAACCCACTCCCACTATGAGTGCGGCAAGTTCACTGGTTTCGGAGATTGTAGTAACTCTCGAAAATAATGTGGGAAAACAAATGCGTACAGCTCAACTGTTCATCAAGGCTGAAGGCATTGAGGGAACTAAGGTAGTGACTATCGAACAAGCTTCTAAAGAAGACTTGGTAGTAATTCGTCCTACGGATATCGTTCCTACCGAAGGAGGCATGGTTTCATTTAATATCATTTCCAATAAACCGTGGGAAATCATTACTACGACTCAGTTCCTTGAGAATATCGATAAAACATCCGGTACGGGAAATGAGAACGGTGAGAAAGAGAACATTACAATTACTGTCCCCCAAAATACAGGAGCAATAAGAAGTGCGGAAATCACCGTGAAAACGGCTTTTCAGGAGGAGACATTCACTATTACCCAAGATGGTATTGTGATTGAAACCAAGAATGAAGAAGATGCTGTTAACACAATGAGCGGAGAAGGTGGAGAGAAAACAATAGAAATCAACTCTAGTGTAGAATGGAAAATAGAAATTCCGACTGAATACAAAGAATGGCTGAGTGCAGAAGCAGACGGTAATCGGTTAAAACTGTCTACTACGTTTAATAATTTATTCGTTCCGCGTACCGGACACATCTTACTGTATCCTAAAATGAATGTTCCGGGATTTGAAGGCGTGCCTATTGAAGTGACACAACCCAGAAATATGTCTCTAAACAGAGGAGAGGAGACCGTAGATCCGGTGACAGGATATACTACTATCCAAAGTAAAGGCGCAGCCAGATTTGTATCCAATTTTGGATTCAGAAAAGGAAAAGTTGCTTGGGAGTTTGACAAAGTGGATATACCGGACAGTAATGGAGCAATCGAACTTAACGGAGATACATGGACTTGGGGAGATGGCTCCGGTTATATCAAAGCCTGGTTGAGACCGGAAAATTCAGAGATGACTTCAAACATTGATGCATGGGACGGAGCTTACTTTAAACTACAAAACTTTAATATAAACATCAATGACGTTAAATCTATTTCCATTGAAGCCAAAGACGATCCGGAAAATGAAGGCAAAATATGTCTAATACTTTACGTCAACGAACAAGAGGTAGCACGGATGAAAAATAAGACGGACATTTATGCGGTCAATCCGAATTTCCGTGGACAACAGTTCTACTTCGGATTTGAAAGTGAAACAGACCAGATTTGTACAATGACATTCAAATCTATCAACTTTGAGTCTTATGAATAATACTAAAAACATAAAGTAAATATGAAATCAATTATACATAAAGCAATATACTGGGCTTTACCGCTTTTGACATTGCCTACAACTGGTTTACTGTTGCAGAGCTGCGAAGAGGACAAAGCAGAGAAGTGGGTCGACTTGCGTTATAGAGTAGAAGACTCTTACGTGATCCAAGCCTCCAACCCGGAGCCTTTCTCTTTCGAAGTCAAGTCTACTGACTCATGGGAAGTCTTCGGAAAATATGACTGGTATACCCTTTCACCCTCAACGGGTGAAGCTGGTAAGACCTATACTGTAACTGTTGCCTGCAAAGAGAATACCGCACTGGACGACCGTATAGATACCATTCACATCAAGAGTGACTATTGGACAGGCAAACGCTTTGTACTCACTCAGAAAGGTACTGCCTATCTGAATGTAGAGGACGTAGAGATGATTAACCAAGAAGGCGATGCTATGACATTCAATGTGCTCAGTAACCAGAAGTGGAGTGCTAAGGTGACAGAAGGTGACATCTGGCTTTCTATCCGAGGTAACGACGGGAAGATTGAAGGCGAGCAAAACGGACAGATTACAGTAGAGGCTACCCCCAACACAGGTGAAATGAGAACGGGTGTAGTAACCATTTACGACCGCCACGGAAAAGTTGCCATGGAAGTGAAATGCACACAAGACGGCGTGCTGCTGACACCGGAAACACCAGTGAACGGTAAGTGGTTTGCCATCTATGAGCAAGAGCAGGAGCTCAAAATCTCCATAGAATCCAATGCAGAATGGACTGTTTATAAAGAGAATGAACTGGACGATACATGGTACGATTTCGAGAAAACTTCTTTCTCCGGTTCTGAAGAACTGGTAATCAAAGTATCCGAACATACGGGGTCCAGCGTTCGTACGGGAACAATCATACTGGCAACCAAAGCCGCCGAAGGCGCTACACCGCTGACCAAGACCGTGAAGTTCAAGCAGGCCAATCCCAAACGTCCTGAGGTACACAACATGGATGTTACGTTAGGTACTCAATATGGTCCCAGCAGCTTGATGCCCGGACGTTACAACTTCTACTTCGAACCTTTCAATGCCAACTTCGAACTCTTCTTTATGTGGGGAGATGTGGAACTTCGTTTCCATGTCAGTGACAATATAACCCTCCTAAGTACGAGACCTTGGTGTAGTGATGTGTTCGATGATAGATCTGATTGCCGCCACACTGTAGATTCCAGTCAACCCAATGTACTGTCGTTTGAACTCCAAGAGAGCGTAACACCTACCGGCAGCTGGCTCTACACCGAATGGATACTGAACAATAAGATAATCGCCAAAGCAACCAGCGATGGTGTGAGCGATGCAGACGGAACAGGCGACACGTGGAAAGTGCCATTCTCGCAACTTAGCTCCGGCGGAACTTTCCTTGTCAGAGCAACAAGCGGCAGTCTCGTATTTACTAAATGGGAATATGTGGCTCCGTTAAACTGGGGAGACTGATTCTTTAGTCAAAAAGTGCTTGCCCGCTTGCCAACAACAATTCGGGTAAGTGCTTATTAAACTCATAATACATAAAACCAAAAGAGTATGATGAAAAAAAAATTATTATTTATATTGAGCCTGACATTCATCGGTATTTCCTGTTTTGCTTGTCTGGACGATGAAACGAAGTACGTCACTCAAAAAAAGACTAACTATCCGCTTACAGCTTTTGCCGTAGCAGTGAATAATGTACAAACGGGTACTACCTCCTATTATCACGGAAAGATAGACCAGACCACCCACAAGATAGAAATCGGAACCATCGAAAATGCGAATGTCATCACCGGCGTGGATTATACATTGATGGACGGAGCGAGCATTTCACCAGACCCCGCTACCTTTATACAAAACTGGCAGAAAGAGCAAAAGGTGACTGTCACCACCGCGAACAATCAGTCGACTACTTATACCATCGTACTACCGAAGTATGACGAAACGTTGAAAGACATTATCTTTATAGACGATTTCAACGTAAATGGCATTCCCAACCCCAACAGCTGGGTACTCTGTCAAAAATCAACATCAGACTGGTGCGACGAGATGTCCGAAAGCTACGACCAAGCATATGTAGAAGATGGCAAACTGATACTAAAGGCAGAAAAAATAGGTAATGAATATCGTGCCGGCGGTATCGAGTCAATAGGTAAGGTAGACTTCACCTTCGGGCGTGTTGAAGTCAGAGCGAGAATCCCCAGACATCCTGACGGAGCCTTTCCTGCTATCTGGCTGATGCCTCAAAAGTCTGCTCCCTTATACAGTAGTTGGCCGAATGGCGGTGAGATTGACATAATGGAGCATATCCGGCAAGAAGATGTGATTTATCAGACAGTGCATACCCACTATACCTACGACTTGAACATCAAAGATCCTATCAACTCGACATCGGTAACATGCAACTACGAGGACTGGAATATCTATGCCGTAGAATGGACAGAAGATAAAATAACGTTCTTTGTCAATGACCAGAAGACTTTCTCTTATGAGAACCTCAAGCTGGCAAATGAAGAAGAAATGAAACAATGGCCGTTCACCAAAGATTCTTCTTTCTATATCATTCTGAATATGGGACTTGGAGGAAACGCAGATTCATGGGCAGGTCCTATTGATGACACCGATCTACCTGCCATTATGGAAATAGATTGGGTAAAGGTTAGCAAACTGAATAAATAGTTTTTCTGATTAAGGTAGAACTAAGTTTTTAGGGACTTCTTAAAGGAAGA
>ENA-UEQY01001475-UEQY01001475.1-human-gut-metagenome-genome-assembly--contig:-NODE-1475-length-13811-cov-8.085336_pt1 | contig 13811 bp, 10 predicted proteins | sample MGYA00242949_ERZ507949 | MGnify/ENA primary metagenome ERZ507949 (study PRJEB26167, sample SAMN06115403) | human gut metagenome | host: Homo sapiens | place: China:Jiangsu | collected 2016-07-06... | reverse complement strand
CAGCATAGTTATTATTTGAATCGGTATTTTTATCACAAGACACCATAAAACACGCTGTGATAATAAAAAGTATTTTAGCTTTCATATTAATTAAATTTATTATTGCCATCCGTCCCAATCATCATCATCGACACCTACTTGCGAATTATCGAATCCGGCATATTTTACATCGAAATAATCTTTGTGGACACCGTTAAACTCCAACTTTGTGCGGGTATTATGCTTTATCTTTATAACATCTCCCTCGTAAGTGCCTTTGAGTGAAAAAGGAGGCAACATAGAGCCGTCAGATAATACCACCAGAATATAGCCCTGCAAATCACTCGGCAATAGATTTATCGTTATCAAATGATGTTTATTTACGCCCCACTGCGGAACACTTTCATAAGAAAAAGATGAATTTGACGGTATCGTTGTTGCGATTTCGTCTTTGTCATTATCAAGTATATACAGTTTGGTAGGCGTTTGCTCAATCACAACTTTGATTTTGGCGACCTGCTTTTCAAATTGGTCTTCGGGAACGCCCATATCAATCACCAATTGACCGTTAAGCCTATTTAGTATCACATCTTCCGACAACACCTGTGCATTTTTCACCCATCGGTTTATTACTTTGCGAAACACATCTCCATTAGATTGGTCTGAGTTTAACACAGCTTCGTAATCAACCATCATCTCTGCCATATCGCAACTATTTGCCCCGGGTGTTTCCTCACTGAAAACAGCTTTTCCTATCCCCTCTATGTTAGGCACAGTTAGAAATACGAACTTATACCACGAAGCGTATAAATCGGTGAGATGCACATTGTTTGCACCTCCGATATCTATTGTTCGGTTACAATGCAAATCTTCCGCATTGTGTTCGGGCTTTCGCTCTCCGATATAGAGTCGGGTTAATTGTGTTGCCACATCGGGAGCAACAATATCTGATGCCACACGTGTAGTTATGGTAAACTGTGCATTAACATCACTTTGTTCTGCATTTTCTTTGGTACAACCAACGAAAACAATGCAAAGACAGCATATTAAAATATATTTTGAAACCTTCATAATCTATTGTTTAGGCATTATTTCATCTTCTTCATTCCACGCATCATCATTGGTAATGTTGCTATCGAAACCAGCATCGGCTCCTGCCATCCAAGCTCCTTTGCGGCGGCAACATATCACATTATAGTATCTGTTGCGCATAGTGAAGGCTTTTTCGCCGTTTCTCATCTTCACGTAGAAGGCTCTACCGGGAATGGCATCGGTATATCCCGCTAAATAAGGAGTAGAGGAGTAGAATTTATCATCTGAATTTTGAAAAACGAGATGCCCCTGGTCCATCACACGTCGTAACTCTGCCAACTCATTGAGAGCGGGGACATACCACACAATCTCTTCGTAATCCAATCTGCCATTACCATTTCGGTCTCTATTCTTGGTTACGGCATAGCCGATAGCCATATCTTCGGGAATATGAATGAGTGCAGGATCAAGCCCCGTAGGGTTATACATTCCTCCTTTGCGCACCGCTTCATTGTAGAGTTTGCGGGTGTTTGAAAGTCCGTCCCAGCGATCGTTTATCATGCTCGTCATCGTTGGATTAGCTGGGTATTTCAAAAAGCCCCACTGCATATTCTTTTTCTCCAATTCGTACTCCACGTAGTATTCGTTGTAGAATTTCACGTGTCCCAGCAGGTCTTTGACAGGCATCTTTATTATCTGCGCCGGACGTTGCTCGACCTTGATTCGAGAGGTCGTTCCATTGACCTCATCCCGCAATACAACATACCCTATTCGATAAGACGAAGGGTCTTGTGTATTAAGTGTTTCATCGGTGGAATTATTCTCTGGAACGTATTCATCGGTATGAATATAGATATAATCCGAGAGTTTCTCCTCGCCACGAATTCGGCTTGAAGCCATTTCGTTGGTGTATGTTTCACCTGCGAAATGAGGCCTGTATTTTGCTGCCATAGAGACTTCCAACCAAGGGGTCTTGTCGGGGTTCTCCACGTATATCTCCCATTTGTTTTTTGAGAAAGCAAAACATTTCAGTGCATTACAATGGGCATCAAGCGGATTGGTAAATGCAGGGGTCATCGTTGCATTATTCAGGTATACCATCTCAACACGAGTATCCAACTCATCGCACGTGCGAATCGTGGCGGTGTAATTATAGAGACAGTTTCTCTTGATATTAAAATCCTTGTCGTTGGACGCTCCGAGGTAAAGTCTGTATGAGGCTTTTCGGGTAGTATGCCCTGCATCGGATACGTAGGTTCCCTCGATCTGCACATAGGATGAGAGCGGAAATTTTTCTTTCCCGTATTTCGCCTTAAAGACCTGTTGAAGGTTAGCTTTATCGGGGTCGCTGTCCGAAATCATATCGAACCAATCACGACTGTCGTCAAGTCCGCCCCGTCGGTTTTCGAAGAGGTAGAAGGTAGCTGTGTATTGATCGTTTACGGGTTCTTCGTATTGTAACCGATAATTTTGAATATAATTGTTTTGCGCAATCTCAGCATCACTTGCATACACGGCATCCGCCTCTGCCGAGGTGAATTCCGAGTCCCAATTTCGTGCCATCAAGTAGCTTTTGGACGGGATATTGTTCACAATCACCTGATTCAGATAAAATTTATCGGTGGTAACGATTGGGGTGAAGACGATATTCAAAGATACTTTTGCAGCCAAACGTTTCACGTATATCTTGTGCAGCACAGTTGTATTGGAAATATCCGATGCTGCGACTTCCAGCTCGCCGTGCATTATAACACTTCCCTTGAATGCTCCGTCACCGTCAGAAATCTGAACAATTTTGTTCTCCAAATCGGACACATTACCTACCGAAGCAAACCAAGTATCATTCACATTACACACAGCGTGTAGTACAAAATCTTTCGTGCCCTGCAAAACCATACGCACCTCGTTGTCGGGGTAATCCAACTCTTGTTCGTATTTGGTTGTAAGCTCACCCGATGCTTTGTCAAAAGCATAGATAATTACATTTTCAATCCGACTATCGGCCGCCTCCATATCAGGGGTTGCCGTGCGTGTATTAATTACCTGCACACCCTCTTGTTGTAATGATATTCGCAATCCGCGATCGTCAGTGTCGAAACTATCAATCACCTCTTTACTGCACGAAGCAGTAAAGAGGATAATGAATAAATATATAAATAACTGTTTCATAATTCAACTATTTTAAAAGTGACGAGCAGGACGAACCCAATAAGCATCGTTTTTATCAGCTCCAGAATCTGTTTTATTTGTTCCCATTAAAGCGTAATAGGCTTTACCAATAGTTGGATAATGTCCTGAACCAGACCAATATCTCTCATTTTTCGCTAAACCAAACACACTGTATGCCTCTTCATTTGCCATCCTGACAGCCGCCTCAGAGATAGACCACAGTTCGTGATAAACAGGAGGGTACCATAAATTACCTGTTGGAACACTTACTCCGTTGGTAATAGTTATTACACCCTGTCTTACCTTTTGAAACATAGAACCTACATAATATTTTCCACCCACCTTACCATCGGTATATCTTTTGTAAATCTTATTTAGATTTGTTTCTCCGTTGTAGTATTCCATCGGATTATCTCCCGATACATATAGATTACCCGTCGAGAAATACCCCCACTGCAACTTAGCATTAGCAGGACGAACAATAGCACCGGTTTCCTTATCAAAGTAACAACCATAATCAAGACGAGATATGCCGACATGGTTTGTATTATCCACAGTAATGGCATTATATTGTCTTACAGATAAGGTTGTGGTTACAGTAGCATCTCCAAGGGTTATCAGTTGCAAATCAGTAGACCGATAATCAGTCTTAATTTCTTCGAGTGTAAATGCTGTTGTGCTTCGCTCTATTGCGTAGTCATTGAGTATGATTTCAATCTCTTTATAGCCCTCACCACTTATGGTTCTTGTGTATCCGATGGTAAAGCCATCTGCATCTTTCTGAACGAAGTGAATCCAGTCGCAATCGTCGGGGATTTTCAGCGTCCACGGCTTAGACGGATATGAAGCATCTATAATGATGCCTTGTACAGTGCTTTTGCAGTCAAATATATAATTTGTAGGATTGTAATCAACACGCATACGGGCAGGGACAGAAATTATAGGGAAATTATTATCAACGTTATAATTATCCCAAGACGTTACGAATACCTCTATTCCACTACCACTTAAATCCATTGGTTTATCACCGCTTGTGTCATCGTCAGATGGTTTCCGTCCTATCGAATACAAATGATTTTCATCTATGTCGAAAACATTTGTTTCCGTTCCGTCTGGTTTCTTATACGTTACATCGTAACTTTTTAGAATCTTGTATTGAGAGCTCACGGCATCAGTACCCCAAAGTTCAATGCTCAAAGTTGATTTATTGGCAGTCGAAGCTTCCAACGGTAACATAAATGCCCCCATAAGCAGACTATTTTCAACCGTCTTCAAATCAGAGGTATTCTCGGCCGGAATTACATAGTACTTACCAGATTTTTTATCGGGAAAATATTCTAACAGATTTCGTTCGAACAGGTATGCGCTATTTGCCAAAACGCCACTGCCATATGGATTAGCCGTACTGGTGATAAGTGGTATTTGCGTATGCTGATTCCTGTGTAATTTGATTTTCAAATCACTCACTGTAGTTCCATTTACAGTACAAGGGATATTCTTTAAGTATGCCAACACCCCCGACACCTTGCGTTTTAGTTCGATATTGACCGTAGAAGATGCGGTTTGTGAGACAGAAGCTTCAGTTAACCCCACATATAAATCAGACCCTGGCATATCTGCTCGTTTGGCTTCAACCAATTGGGCTTTAGATGCTCCTAATTCACTTCCCAAAACAATGGCGTTTGGAAAATTATAGGTAGTTCCCGCTTTATCATCAATACCCACTGCCATAAATGTATACGTTCCACTATTAAGCATCTCTCCCAAAGCATACTTTTGGGATATTTCTCCATTCCACTTCAGCTCTTTGATAAGTACACATTTGCTTGTAGAGCCTGTACCCTCAAACACATACAGATACACCTCTTTCACCTTTCGATAATTCACATACGAGCTATTCAAAGAAGACCTCGTTTCAACTCTATCTTGGAAAGTGATATAGATACCCTTATCTTCCAATGCAGGGTCACTTTCCTCTATGTGTGAGCAACTACATAGAAACAAAATAGATGTCAGTATATATAACAATTTCCTCATAGCGTTAATTATTTGTATTGTTATCAATAACCTGCCAACCGGAACCGAGAGTTAGATTAGTAGCATCCAAAATAGGTAACTTCACCGGTACAGAAATGGCATCCAATGTACCAAGTCCCAATGCTTCAGTCACACGATCGATAACAATGCCTAATTTCTCGAGCGTTTTACCTAATAATCCCGAAACCAAACCATCGCCGCCCTGTTTCCAAATACCCAATGTTCCCAATATGGCTTTCAGGTTTACATCCAACTTCAAGGTGTTCGTTTCCGTATTGTCCAAGTTTTCTTGATTATTCACCTGCAATTTTAATGTTCCGAAAAGTGCACTTTGTGAACGATTGCCCAAGGCAGTAATATCCAAAGGAGTTTCAATATCCACTACCGACGGACCCAATACTACATCTTCAACCACTCCGCTAACTACCAATCCACCAAGCAATCCTTTCTGACGCATATCAATTTCTTTTATATTATATGCTCCGGGAAGAGAATAGAGCAGACAATATTTCTCAGCCCAATCACCTTTCTCAACCATTGCATACTCAAAGATACTGTTGTCAGGGAAGTACTCTTTGGGTTGCAGGTCAAACCCTACGCTTTTAGGCATTTTATTCATTGTAATGAAAGCATAGTCGTGCCCTAAGGCTTTCCACGGATTGAGCAATCCTCCCACAATCGTGTTTCCTCCTGTTACGGATGCTATCTGTTGTTCCAAATAGCCGTGTCCACCGTTCGACGTATTCAAATTGGTAGATAAAATATCCTCTAATCGGTCTACAATTGCATTGACAACAGGTTCGCGTATGGCACCTAAAATCTTATCGACTATATTATTTAAGTTTTTCGACATCAAATCCGCTAAATTGATAACGACATTGTCTTTCAGTAAACCTCCGCCAAAATCAGTTCCGCCAATACCTGCCACTCCTCCAACAGTAGTTGAAATACCTTTCAACACATCAATCAATGTCGATTCAAGTCCCGAAACCAAAGGACCCAACAACGGTAAATCACCCAATAAGCCACCTAAAAGGCCGCTATTATTATCGCCAACGTAGGCTATGCCACCTATTAACTCCTCTACGATCTTCACGACACTCACTCTCAATACGCCTCCATCACCAGCAATCGTGTTGAAAATTTCCTCGGCAAGATTACGTAGATATGCTTCTTTTGTGACTAATTCTCTCTTGATTTTAGTCTGATTAACGATTCGTTGTAGAAGCACATAAGGTTGTGCATTATCTGGGTCTACTTCGACCGATGCCATATAGAACATATTGTCGTTCGAGAACTCTTCATTTGGCAAGTTAATTCTCGCATCGGCATAATTTGATGTGTAACCGGTCAATAAATCGGTGGTTTGATTAGTTCCGAACAGCGACTTTTCAACATTTGCCAGAAAAATCACCTTATATTGTCCGTATGGCAACACCTCACTTACTTTATTTTTTAATGGCCATGTTTGTGTTGGGTCTGACGGCTCGATAATCACTTTCTCTTTTACAAAATTACCCGTATTCTTTTCATAAATGATGTACTTCAAATACTTGATACGAGAATCTACCCCCACAACAGGAGCTCTTGTTTCGGGTTGCGACATAAAAACCGCTTCAAAGTACCCATCGGGGATTTGCGAATGATTACCCTGAACTGAATCATTCGATGACTCTTTATCACAACTTATGGCAAGTATGGATAAAACTACAAACACTATATATCTTATTATATTTCTCATAAAAAGCTTATTAATTAATACCATCCCAATTATCATCGTCCAAGTTTATATCACCACCCATATTTGCATCGTTTTCAGGTGGATTTACGGGGTCTGTAATACCCATATCGTGTATGTCTTCCCACTCAGGGTTGACTGTAATGACAAACTCCTGATCTTTTGATAAATCCATCGGCTCATCGGTTGATGTCCCATTACTTGTTTTTTTACCAAGAGAGTAATAATGATTAGGTAAAATACTATATCGCAATAAATTTGTATCCAAATCACCATCTTGCATTTTGTCAATATAGACATTCCAGAATTTAAGTGCTTTGCCTGCCGCATCGCACAATTCAACGCGGATTGTATATTCTTTTGCGGCGGGAGCCATAACGGGCATTACAAATGCACTCTGCAACACCGTGTTATTCAGTACTCTTATATCTATTCCTGCCAAATCTGCAGGCCAATCATAGTACTGATATTGATATATGTTATTGACGATAGTCACATTGACATTTACAGCTTTTCCTCCAATGACAACTGTTTGTTTGTTGCCTACTCCTAAAAGAGAAATATCAAGTATTGTATTGTTGCTGACTGCTCCGTCTTCTATTTTTGTAGAATTAGGCAACACAAGGCATTGCTGCGTATTTTTGTTCGTATAGAGTCTTACCTTTATCGATTTCACCTCCTTGCCATTGTAGGTGGCAGGTATATTTTTGAAGTAGCCAAGTACACCGGCTACGATTCGATTCAATTCCAAAGAGATATTAAATCCCATATTTGCTTTGATTTCCAGAGCATCTGTCTTTCCCACAAACACTTCACGACAATCCAAATTGTCTTTTAGGCACAAAGCAGCCTCTTCCAATGTTTTACCTGTGAAATTCAGGTCTTTAAAATTTATTTTTCCGTCATCGAGTCCTACCGCCAAAAAGACATACGTATCGCCCACCTCTAATCTGGGTGTGATTTTATATGTCTTCGACTTTGTTCCTTTGCTCCAAGGCACGGAATAATAATCTTGTTTCGTACCGGCACCATCAACCGTTACCTGTGTGTATATGTATGTATTACTATCGTCTGTTTGTTTTTTAAACGCATATATTCGCATATCCGTAACCCATTGAAGCGCTTGTGAGGTATTTGGATCTCTTCCTGCGTTACTGCGGGTTGATATGCCTGTTTTAGGTGTGATATTAAATGTGATTTCAGAAGAAGTATGCTGAACCATATCCTGCTCCTTATTGCAGGCACTCATCAACATAACAGCTATCACAAACAGTTGTATTGTTATTATTCTATTCATAATTCAGCAATAATGAAATTTATATTAAGTTGTGATGAGAGAATTCTCTCACCACAACTGTTTGTTGATTGTTATTATTCGATTCCCATTTGATGAACTGTTTCCCAAGCAGGATTAACAGTAATCACGATATCTTGATCCTTCGACAAATCGGTAGGTTCATCAGGTTCTGGATCTGTCGTTGAACCGTCACTTACCTTTTTACCAATAGAGTAGAAATGGTTGGCTTTCAAAGAGTACAATCTAAGATTTTCGTCTTTATCACCTGCTTGTTTTGCATCAATTTTAACATTCCAAGTCTTCAACGCATTGCCAGAAATGTCACGCAGCTGAACTTGAAGCGTGTAAGTTCCGTTTGTTGGAGCGATCATAGGCATAGCAAAAGCACCGCCAAGAAGAGAGTTTGCAACTGCAACAACACCTTGAGGTAATGTTTGAGTAAACACATAAATGCCATCTTTAACGGTTGCATTAGAAGGGATAGCAAGAGAAATTAATGTTTTTTCTTTATCTTCTGAAAATGGAATAGAACCAACCTTTGTTGTTAGGTTTACAGTAGTATTCGGTTTGGTGTACATTACGACTGCTACTGATTTTACATCCACATCAGCAACCTTTGCGGGGATATTTTTAAAATATCCCAAAATACCTGCAACCACACGATTCAGTGTGATATTGACTTTTAGTTGAGTGGCACTACTCGGAATCTTAATTTCTTCAGAAACACCGGCAAAAGCCTCTCGGCATTTGGTGCTTGTTTTTATTGCCAAAACAACATCTTCGATTTTTTTGTCAGTCAAGATAAGTTTATCAAAGTTATCTTGACCCTCATCCAAACCAACAGCAAGGAATTTATACACATCATTTTCTGCTAACTTTGGAGTTACCTTATACTCGTGTTTAAGGTCGCCTTTCTCCCAAGGAACATCATATCCTGGCTGAGAAACATTTCCAGTTTCAACGGTAGTCACGGTGGTGTAGACAAAATTGCCATCATTATTTTTTTTGAAGGCGTACACTTTCATATCCGTTACATATTGTAGAGCTTCAGAACTATAAACATCTCGTCCGGCATCTGCTCTTGTCAAACCGGCTTTAGGTGCAAGTGAGAATACAAGTTCTGTACCCTTAGCATCTTGAATCGAAGTCTCGTCTTTTGAACAAGACGTAAATGACGCCATCGCTGCGACAGCTGCCATCAGAATCACTTTTGTTTTCATTTTTTTGTTTTTAATTAAACCATTTATAAATTAATTATTCCAGTCCCATATCGTGGGTTAAATTCCATTGTCCGTCAACAAACAGATATATTTTATGTTGTCCAAACTCACCGTCATATATTACTTTCAATACTGTCAATTCATTACGTTTCATCTCGATAGGCAAACTTTTGATTAACTCTTCGTAATTTACAAACTGTTCATCCTTCGCAACCCCTAATGAGATATTACTTTTGCTATTATCCAATGACGGAGAAAGCACCGTTCCCGTTAAAATCTCTTGTTCATCACCCCAGTGATATTGAGTCTTGACATAAGTCTTCTCCGAATACTCAAACAATGAGTTAATAGCTCCGTAAACATTATCAATATTTTTCGCAGAATACGAAATCATACTTGGTAGATTCTCGACTTTAACCAACAGTTTTCCTTTTACTCGTTCTAATTCTATCGTTTTGTTGTTGTTCCAAGCATCATAGACCAAAGTATCGGTAGACATATAAATATCACGGCCCTCGTTGTGCCCGATATGGAGATTGAGAGTTGTGGGGTCATCGCCCAGCGGTGTTTCGTCATTTAGTCCGCCCCATACCGTAAGTATATACTTTCCGTGAGGAATGCAGGGACAAAACGAGATAGGTATTTGTTTCATATCGGTTGATAACTTTAAAACACCACCGATTTTTTCAACAATCTCATCATTATCGACTCTGCGCAAAACGTAGTATATGGTAGGAACATAATCCTTAAATGCCAAGTTTTCATCTGCACGATGTTCCAAATCAATTTCATCTACATTAAAGTAGTTCTTGTCTTTAACCGTCAATGTAACTTGCAACGCCGGACAATCAGGAATATCCTCCCTGACACAAGATGATATTATACAGCACAATATCACCAACACAGTGTACAACCTATATCTCATATCATTTTATTTACTTAGTAATTTCAAAAAACGTTCTTCGTCTCTATACTTCGAGAACTCGGCATCAACAATAGCTCTATTCAATAATTCAACGTTTTGACAAGCTTTGGCAATATGATTGAAAAAAGCGTTCTCATTATCCATTCTCGCTGCGATGATGGCTCTCACATACTCTATCGTCGGCTCATCTGACTTGATACTATCTGCGATTTGTTTGGCTTCATCTGTTTTTTCTAAACAGAGAGCTATAATGGTCGTGTTTACATCAGCAAAAGGCTTTAATAATTCGTAAGCCTCTTGATATTTACGTCGTTTAGCTTGAATCAACCCTAAGTTGTATCTCGCCTGAGGTAGGTCTACCGACTTTAACAACTCAATGGCTTTCTCATAATCGTTTTGATATACATAAGTCGCTGCCAGTGTATTGATTAATTCGGGAGTGTAGTTTTTTTGCTCTTCCACAATCGCTTTTGCCTTTGCAGCATCTCCACTCTCCAGCATCAAATAGGCAAGATTATTTGCAGCTATTGAAGATTGAGGGAAATACTTTACCAAAGTAGAATACACGCCTTTCTTCTCATTTACCGACTTTGATATGGAAGCTAATCTCAACAGCTCAGCTTCATTAAAAGCATCCGGGCGTTTTTGATACATCTCCACCAACTCCTCATCGGTTGTAAAACTCTTTATCGTGTATGTATATACATATTCAACAATACGGGTATCATTCAGGTATTGCTCCTTTATTTTATTCCAAATGGGCAATCGTCTGACATACCGCTCCTGAACGTCATCATCATACACCGAATATTTCTCTAAAATATTTTTCACTAAAAGAGAATCTGCATCCTTATTTGCCACCATTAATTTGTATACAGGCAGCCAACCTTCCGGACGAGATGATACAGTAAAGACCTTACGCATCTGCTTATTGGTATTCAACCTACCAAACAACCACTCTTTGGCTGAATTAGCACGATTATATGACAGTTTCGTATTGAACGGCAATGAACCATCAGCAGAAGCCAAACCTATAATCGAAACAGAGTTTAATGAAGCTAAAGAGTCGGTGGTTATACTGCTTAATGTTGTGAGCATACGCTCCATTTCTGACCTATTATTGCGTTTTTCTAAATTTATTTGGCTACTATTGATATCAAAATACAGTTTTGCGACTCCTTTGTCTTCTCTATGTTTAGGAATAATTACGAAATCGGGCTCAAGCCAAGAGAGCTTAAACTCCTCTTTAACATCTTTAATTAAGGTGACAGGGTCAGTTACATCAGCCATCAGTATAGTTTGCACACCTGTGCACGAACCACAACCATCTGTGGAAATGACAGCTTTTATAGAACAATCACTTCCCTCTGGCACAACAATTTTCTGTTTAAAAGGAATTATCAAGTCACGAGAGGCATCTACATTTTTTACCAAATGAGCAAACTTGTCTTGATATCCTGTCAAATCTTTGGCTCTGGATACCTTTTTTGCATAGATTGAAGCATCTAAAACGATAGGTTCCAATTCATCTATAACAACACCATTAGTGATTATTTGCGGTGAAATAAAGAGACGGCTTCGTTTGGAAATGTAATTTCGAGGTATGTTAAATAACACATCTACATTAACTCTATTCATACTATCAGGAACCAATGTCTCTTGAACTTGATTGATAGTTATACCATTTTTACCTAATTTTGTGGTCGCACAACCCGAAGCAAGGGAAAGTAAAGAGATAGTTAAAATTGTATATTGTATTTTTTTCATCTTATTTTCGATTTAGAAAAGATAAACCAATGAGATAGCTGCTTTTGTGGGACCGAAATAGTGCTTGTCTGTATTTTTGTAGCATTTTATGCACGGTATTCTCGGGCTTTGCTTATACCATAAATAAGCATAACCAACTCCAAGAGTTGCTTCCAGATTCCAATGAGAGTTTAATATCCAGTTGTAGCCGTAACTAATTCCTGCTCCGGCTAAATATCCATCATATCTGTATTTGTCAAATCCACCAAAATATTGTGCCCCGTGAATATGGGCTCCGAAAAAATGGCCTTCAAATTTTTCACATAACCAATAACGCACCTCTGGCTGTACTAACCAGAAACGCATTTTTTTATCATCTTTGAATGTCCAAGGGTTGTAAGCACCTAATACGTCTAAGGTTATTTTATTGCTCAAACCGAACTCAATACCTAAATTTGGGGTAGTAGTAGCCCAATACAAGGCATTTGTTTTGACTGCTATCTTTTGTGCCTTTACGGAGTGTGTTAGTCCACAAAATAGCATAAGACCAATCAGAATTAAAATTTTTCTCATAACAGTTCACTTTATCAAAAAATCCACCTCTTTGAGAGAGATGGATTTAGGTGTCCATATCTTTGGTGCAAAGATACGGGTGAAATGTCTTTCAATAATTTCAAAAATAAGTCATTCTTTTTAGTTTTAACACCAAAACCACAAATTTATTCATTATTACCGAATTCCAAGCATTCTGTATGTTGCTCATTTCGTATTTCAAGAGGAGTTTTGTCGAAATGCTTTTTGCAAAATGAAGTCAGATAAGCCTGACTTGAGAAATTGTATTGGTATGCAATCTCTAAAAGCGGCTTTGAAGAGATGACGATATCCATATATATACGTTCGGCTTTCCTTTTTGCCATCCATATATGGGCTGGTTCATTGAATACATCCTTGAAACGTCTATTGAAAGTCGATACACTCATATTGGCTACTTCAGCAAATGAAGCTATGTTATCTATTGATTTATAGTGAGATAATATTAAATCTTTAAAATCTAAGTTTCGTCCAAGTAATGGATAAAAAAAAGACACCAACTCCTCTTTTGAATAATAAGCCCTTAAAAATATGAATAATTGCTGCTCCAATAATTCATGATAATGAGTACAACCAAGGCCTTCAGACAACGTATTTATTAATAAGGATAACAATTCAAAGATTCTCTCTTTGATAGGAAGAATCGTGAAATCATAATGAATATCGTTGTCGATCGAATCATTAGCAAGATGCTCGAACGAATATTTGTTACAAAACTTAATTGTTTGAACAAATGCACAACTAACGATTTGTGCATCCCGTATTACTCGTCCATACATCGCTGAGTTACGGAGCAATAAACACATTTCTCCTTCTGCTACACGTCTGTTTTTAAACTCGTTACAATTGACAATTATTTCACCCTTTACAACAAATAGTAATACAGACCTATCTATGTCTACAACCTGTATACTGCCTTTCTTTTCATTATGTATCTTAAATAGTGCGGTGGCTATTGTGTTGTAATGATAACAACTGAGGTGTTCTTCTTTATAAAATAATCCCATATATTTTCACATTGGTTCTACAATCATTCCATCTCTCTCAAAGAGAGAGATTTGCAAATATAGTTATTTT
>ENA-UEQY01001464-UEQY01001464.1-human-gut-metagenome-genome-assembly--contig:-NODE-1464-length-13868-cov-5.341527_pt1 | contig 13868 bp, 6 predicted proteins | sample MGYA00242949_ERZ507949 | MGnify/ENA primary metagenome ERZ507949 (study PRJEB26167, sample SAMN06115403) | human gut metagenome | host: Homo sapiens | place: China:Jiangsu | collected 2016-07-06... | reverse complement strand
GACTCCGCACCGCACCGACCCAAACCTAATTCTAAAAAACCTTATGAAAAACCTTTACAACATCCGGAAAAGCCTCTGGATCCTGTTTTGCTGCATGTCGCTCCTTGCAGCAAACGGCATCCCCGCAACGCTTCATGCACAGGAGAGGAAGAGGTTGACCGTCGAAATGACGGACGCTCCGATCCTCGACGTGCTCAAAGCCATCGAAGCGCAAAGCGAACTCTCCTTTTTCTACAACAACAATCTGATCGACCCCACGCTGCGCATCACCGTATCGAAACGCGACGCTCCGATCCCAGAAGTGCTCAACCGTGTGTTCGCCGGTACGCCCTACGCCTACCGGATCGTCGACAAACAGGTGCTTATTTCGAAAAAAGAGGATGCACCGAAATCCGACGAACCGCTGAAAATCCAAGGACGGGTCATCGATTCGAAAGGGGGCCCGATCGTAGGTGCCACCGTCGTCAACATGCGCACGCTCCAAGGCACGGTGACAGGTTCCGACGGGCGCTTCGAACTGACGGTTTCCGCCCTGACGGAGGAGCTGACCTTCAACTATATCGGGTTCAAAACCAAAGTACTTCCGGCATCGAATGCCGAAGAGGTCCGTCTGGAAGAGGCCACCGTTCTCGAGGACGTCGTGGTCGTAGGCTACGGCACGGTCAAGCGCGTGAATCTCACCGGCTCAGTCGCCACGATCGATATGCGGGAAAAGGCCAACCAACCCATCACCAACACCGCGCAGGCGATGTACAACACCCCGGGCGTGTGGATCAACCAGAACAACGCCAAACCCGGAGCCGACGGAGGCACGATCCGCATCCGCGGCGTCAATACGCTCAGCAGCGCCAATCCGCTCGTGCTGCTCGACGGCGTGGAATACGACATCAACGAAATCAATCCGGCCGACATCGAATCGATCTCCGTGCTGAAAGACGCTTCGGCGGCCATCTACGGTTCGAAAGCCTCGAACGGCGTGATTCTCATCACCACGAAAAAGGGCGTCAAAGGCGCTCCGGTAATCAACTATCGGGCCAATTTCGGCGTACAATACGCCACCTACCTCCCCGACCCGATCGACGATCCGATCCTCTACATGCGTTTGCGCAATCAGGCAGAAATCAATTCGGGCAAAGCGCCCTCGGGAGTCTCCTATTCCGAAGCCGTCATCAAGGAGTATCAGGAGGGCATGAAAACCAATCCCGACGTCTACCCTGCGACCAACTGGTTCGACATTTGCCTCAAACCGGCCTTCGTCCACCAACACGATCTGCGCATCTCGGGCGGAACCGAACGGCTCGATTACAGCATGGCCGTAGGCTACATGAAGCAGGACGGCGTATTCATCGCCAACGACTGGGCCGACCGGATTTCGATGGATCTGAAACTCGGCATCCAGCTCAACAAATACATCAAGGTCGGCGGATCGCTCTACGGAAACATGCGTCACTACACGGAGCCGGGATACGGCACGAACAAGGTGATGGACGCCATGATGCGTGCCATTCCGATCATGTCCGACTACCATAAAAACGGCATCTACGGGTCGAGTTGGATCGCTACCCCGGGCCGCGGCAATTACGAGAATCCCCGCATGATCATCGAGCAGGGTTCGATCGACCGCCGCGTACAACAGCTGCTGGCCAAGGCGTTCGTGAAGCTGACGCTCCCTTACGGCATCACCTACGACGCCAATTTCAGCTTCCGCAAACGCGACACCCGCAGCAAAGACCACGTTCCGGCCATGTACACCATGAATCCCAAGACCGAAGAGGTCCGCAACTACAACTCGGCGGTGCCGCGCGTCAAGGACTGGGATGCCTGGGCGACGGGCAGTTTCTTCACCCAGACGCTGGGCTGGGAAGGGAACCTCCGCGACGAACACCACATCGGCGTCATGGTGGGCCAGGACTATCAGGAGTTCTACAACGACAATTTCCAAGCCTACAAGGAGGGATTCTACGACAACTACCACACCGATCTCAACTCCGCTTCGGGACAGGTCAACGCTCAGGCCACCGGCGCCTCCTCGCGCGAAAAGCTGGTCTCGGTTTTCGGACGTCTCTCCTACGACTACAAGCAGCGTTACCTCGTGAGCGCCGTCTTCCGCTACGACGGTTCGTCGCGTCTGGCCCCCGACCACCGTTGGGCCTTCTTCCCCTCGGTCTCGCTGGCATGGCGCATCGACCAGGAGAACTTCATGAAGAACGCGGAGTTCATCGACCAGCTCAAACCACGTTTCTCGTGGGGTAAGATGGGCAACCAGGCCGTCTCGCTATACAGTTACCTGAGTTCGGTCAACACGTCGGGCTACGATTACAGCTTCGACGGCACGAAATACGGCGGCGCAGCCATCTCCGCTCTGGCCGACAACACGATCACCTGGGAGGAAACGACCTCCTACGATGCCGGAATCGACTTTTCGGCCTTCGGCAACCGCGTTCTATTCTCGGCCGACTGGTTCCTCAAACGCACCGAAGGCATCCTGCGCACGGTCAACCTGCCCTCGCAGGTCGGCGATCTGAGCGGCCCGAAGAGCAACGTAGGCGTGGTGGACAACAAAGGCATCGAGCTCTCGCTCACGCTGCGCGACTCGTGGGGCGACTTCTCGGCAGGCATCTCGGGCAACTTCTCCTACACGCGCAACGAAATCGTGGATCTCAACGGCGAGACCGAAATCAACGGCCGGCTGATCTGCAAGGAGGGGTATCCGATCAATTCGTGGTACCTGCTCGAAACCGACGGCGTCTTCCAGAACCAGTCGGAGATCGACAACGCGCAGGCCGTCTACGGCAACCGCGCCAACCTGCGCCCCGGCTACGTGAAATACGTCAACCAGAACAACGACAACACCATCGACGGCAACGACCGCGTCATCGCCGGCAACACGATACCTCGGTTCGCCTACGGCTTCAACCTCAACTTCGGATGGAAGGGCTTCGCCGTCGAAGCGCAGTTCCAGGGCGTCGGCGACGTGTCGGTCTACCCGTCGAGCAACATGGCCTTCGGCCTCTACAACGGCGCAGGTCTGACCAAACAATGGGTGAGGGATTCGTGGAGCGCCACCAACCGCAATACCGAATATCCGCTGCTGACGACCTACCCCGAAGCGGGCGAGAACTTCCAGAATTCGACGCTATGGCTTCAGGACGCCTCCTACCTGCGTCTGAAAAACATCCAACTGAGCTACACTTTTCCCAAGCAGCTCGTCGGACGCATCGGTATCAAGGGCTTGCAGGTCTACGTCAGCGGTCAGAACCTCGTCACCTTCTCGGACTTCAAGATCTGGGACCCCGAAATTTCGATCTCGCAGGTCAACTTGTTCTCCTACCCGATCCTGAAAACCATCAGCTTCGGCATCAACCTCACCCTATAACCGATCTTACAAAAACCGATCAACCATGAAACGCATTCAAATCATCATACCGGTTCTGCTCGGAGCCTTCTGCACCGGCTGCGACCTGGACATCGAACCGCAGGACCGCTACGACCAGCAAACCTTCTGGTACAGCGCCAAAGCCGCGGAGGGCGGCCTGACGGGGTGCTACAACGCCCTGCTCGAAAACGGCATCTACGGCCGCGCCGCCGTCTACTGGGAAGACGACGCCACGCCCAACGGCTATAATTTCAGCAACGACGACTCCTGGACGACTATCGCCAACGGTGCGCAGACGGCCACTTCGGGAGGCATCATCGCCAACCGCTGGAGCCACGCCTACAAAGGCATCGGACGCTGTAATACGCTGCTGGACAACATCGACCTCAACCGCGAGCTGGACAAGAGCGTCATCGAGGAGTACAAAAATCAGGCGCGCTTCCTCCGCGTACTGTTCTACTACATGCTGACGACCTACTACGGCGACTGTCCACTGATTACCACGACCCCCGCCATGGAGCACAAATCCCTGCCGCGCACCCCGCGCACAGAGGTGGTCTCCTTCATGCTCGGCGAACTGGAACAGCTTTCGAAGGTCCTGCCTCCGAAGGCCGAACCGGGACGCCCGACGTCAGGCGCGGCACTGGCCCTCAAAGCCCGCATCCTGCTCTTCGAGGCCAGCCCGCTGCTCAACCCCGGCCACGACGACCAGAAGTGGCGTGACGCCGCCGACGCGGCCCGCGCCGTGATGGACTGCGATTCGGATTACGAACTCTTCACCGCCCCGGGCCAGATCGGTTCGGCCTACCGCAATCTCTTCCTCGAAAGCGGAGAGAACAGTTCCGAATGTATTTTCAGCGTACAGTGCATGAACCAGAACAAGCTGGGGCTCTCGTTCGAACTGATTGCCCGCCAATACGGGACGATGGCGCCGCTGCGCGACCTCATCGACTTCTACTGCGACCGCGACGGCAATGCCCGCACTCCCGGCGAACAGCGGCTCGATCCCTCGAAAATCGACCCGCGCTTCGGCGCCACGATCGTCTACCCGGGCTGCAAGTTCATGGGCTCGACGGTCACGGCGACGCAGTTCCAGCAAACCGGATGCACGATCAAAAAGTACACGGTCTACGACGAACACACGCCTACGGCCGCCGAGAAAAGCATCGGCGACACCGAATCGCCTATCGACTACATGATCCTGCGCTACGCCGACATCCTGCTGATGTACGCCGAAGCCAAAAACGAATTGAACGAGCTGGACGAGACGGTATGGAACGAAACGGTGCGCCCGATCCGCACCCGGGCAGGATTCACAGCCGAGTCGGCGCTCGAATTCCCCGGCAAGGATCAGGAGAAACTGCGCGCCGTCATCCGCTACGAACGCCGCGCGGAGTTCGTCGGCGAAGGCTACTATTACAACGACCTGCGCCGCTGGCGCGAGGCCGAAAACGTCAACAACGGCCCGATCCGCAAGTTCAACAACGATGTCATTCTGGTACGCAGTTTCGAGCCCTCGCGCGACTATTGGTGGCCGGTTCCGCAGGGCGAAATCGACTTGAACCGCAACCTGCTGCCCAATAACCCCAATTATTGACAATGAAACGAATACTCACGCTAATCGCACTCTGCATCGTGTCAGGAGTTTCGGCCTCGACCCGACAACTGCAAATCATTCCCCAGCCCGTCAAGGCCGAACTCCGTACGGGCGTCTTCGTCACGGCCGGATGCCGCGTCGAATGGGAAGGTTTCGACATCCGGCCCGAAAATCTGGCTGCGCTGACCGGACGACTGGTCAAGCCATGCCATCCCGCGTCGACATGGAACGGAGTGAATGCCATCGTTTTGCGACGCGACACCGCAGCCGGAATCCCGGCCGAAGGCTACCGAATCGACATTTCCGCACGCCGCGCGCAGCTCTCGGCCGGCGACGACGCCGGTCTCTTCTACGGCCTGCAAACCCTCCTCCAACTGGCCGACGAACGGGGCAACCTTCCCTGCGTCTCGATCGAGGACCATCCGCGCTACCGCTACCGCGGCCTGCATCTCGACGTCTGCCGCCACTTCTTTCCGGTAAGGTTCATCAAGCATTACCTCGATTGGATGGCTTCGTGCAAACTCAACACCTTCCACTGGCATCTGACCGACGACCAGGGCTGGCGTATCGAGATCAAACGCTACCCGCGCCTGACCGAGATCGGCGGCTATCGAACCCGAACCCAGATCGGCGGATTCCACGAAGACCCGATCACCTACGAACAAGGCCGCTACGGCGGGTACTACACGCAGGCCGAGATCCGCGAAGTGGTCGCCTATGCCGCCGAACGGCACATCGCTGTCATTCCCGAGATCGAAATGCCCGGTCACGCGACGGCCGCCCTGGCCGCCTATCCCGAACTAGCGTGCGGCCACGGCCCGAAAAGTTTCGAGACGAGCGGACGCTGGGGCGTCCTCGACGATGTTTTCTGCCCGGGCAAAGAGCAGACCTTCGAATTTCTCGAAGGCGTGCTGGACGAAGTGCTGGAACTCTTCCCGTCGAAGCTCATCCACATCGGCGGCGACGAGTGTCCCCGCGTACGTTGGAAGGAGTGCCCCGACTGCCGGGCCCGCATGGAGGACGAAGGGATCGAGGACGAAGCCGGACTGCAAACCTACCTGACCCTCCGCATCGGCCGTCACCTCGAAGCCAAGGGCCGCCGGCTGATCGGCTGGGACGAGATTCTCGACGGAGAGCTGGCTCCCGGCGCCGTGGTGATGAGTTGGCGCGGCACCAGGGGCGGAATCGCCGCCGCACGCCGCCGGCACGAAGTGATCATGACACCGAGTACCTACCTCTATTTCGACAAGAAAGCCACCGATTCGTACGACGAACCCGTCAGTCTGAGCAGCAGCCTCCTGCCGCTGGAAAAAATCTACGGCTACGATCCGGACGAAGGGATCGCACCCGAAGACCGGCGCTACCTGCTGGGCGTACAGGCCAACCTGTGGACCGAATTCATCCGAACCGAAGGGCGCGCGAGCTTCCAGCTCCTGCCGCGCATCTACGCGCTGGCCGAAATCGCATGGTCGCCCGTCGAGCGCAAGTCGTGGCGGGAATTCTCCGAGGTGCGCCTTCCGGCCCACCTCGCACGGATCGACGCCTCAGGAGAGCCTTACCGCCTGCCCGCCCCTCTGGGCATCGAGGACGGAACCTCAGAAGGCGAAAGTTTCTCCTTCGTCATCCAGCCTCCGTTTCCCGGCTGCAAAGTCCGCTACACGCTCAACGGCGCCGTACCGCAGGATTTCGACCGTGAGATGCCCGAGAAGTTCGACATCGCGGTTCCTCGCGGCGAGCAGCGGACGCTGCGCTGCGTGACCATCGCCCCTTCGGGGCGGCGCAGCACCGTCACGACGCTCGTGCTCACCAACCGAATGCAAACCAATAACCCCGAATGATTATGAAACGCCGTATAATAGCCCTTTTATGCGCAGGCTGCCTCTTCTCCCTGACCGCCTGCCAGGAAGACATCGAGATCACGGAGGTTCCCATGCCTCCGGTCGAGGAGGAACCCGAACCTACCCCCGACGACACCGACAAAATCTACGAATGCGAGCACCCGCTGCTGCTGACCGAACAGGCACAGGGACGCATTCTCATCGTCGACGCCGATACCCGAGAGACCCTTTGGGAGTGGCGGGCCGCAAGCGCCGCAGACATGCCCGACGCTACGTCGCTCATGCGGCTCCCGAGCGAGGTCAAAGCCATCTACAACCGCCGTTACATACTGGCCACGGCTTCGGGCGGCGGCGTAGCGATCATCCGCATCGCCGACAAAAAGGTGATGTTCTACGCTTCGGCGGGCAACAATCCCCACTCGGCCGAGGTCTTCCCCGACGGGAACCTCGTCGTGGCGTCGACCGACAACGACGGGTTCCTCAGCACCTTCCGCGTCGACACGGTGGCCCGTACGGGACAAGTCGTCCAGAAACTGCCGCTGACCTTTTGCCACAGCGCCGTCTGGGACCGTTCGCGGGGCCGCCTGCTGGCCACCTCGGACAACAAGCTGTGCGTGTTCACCTACAACGGCGACGGCAACGATCCCCGTATCACGAAGGAGTCAGAAACCTCGATTCCCGAAGGCAACTGGGCCCACGACCTCTTCCCCGTCTACGGAGAAAACGCCCTGTGGCTCACGAACAACGATTACGCGATGAAAGTCTCGGGCTCCGATCTGTCGATGGAGACGGTCGGCTTTTCGCAGTCGGACATCAAATCGGTCAGTTCGGGGCCGGAGGGTTTCCCCACCGTCCTGCTGATTCCCAAAGCGGACGAATGGTGGAACACGAAGGTCATCGACACGGAAGGGCGCACGGTCTTCGAGCAGAACGGCATGCAGATCTACAAGGCGCGCTGGTTCCTCGACAACCCATACAGCTACCCTGCAAAACACGATTTCGTACAACCCGCAAAATAACCGGCATCCATGAAAAACGCACTCAAATTCCTCCCCCTGCTCCTGTTCCTGCCCCTCCTCGCATCCGGCCAGAAGCGGCTGAACGAAGTCGGCGCAGTCTACGGTGCCATCCGCTCGATGACGCCCGAAGCCTACAAGGAGGCGCACGACAAATACGGCATCCGCTGGATCGAAGCCTGGACGGGAAATCTGACCGGCGGCACCGAGGAGCAATACGACGCCTGGATCGAGCGGTTCAACAACGCAATGAAAGGCTCCGGACTGAAACTGTGGTCGGTACACCTCCCTTTCACGCGCAAGGCTCCGAACGACCTCTCGGACGACCGTCCCGAATGGCGTGAAGCGACGTTCAAAAACTGGATCGAGATTCTCGACCGCGCGACGCGCCTCGGCAAGTTCCGTGTAGTGGTGGTGCACCCCAGCAGCGAAGCCCGGATCTCCGACGAGGAGCGTCCACGGCGACTCGAAAACCTCCGCGAAATGCTGTTGCGATTCATTCCGCTGGTGAAGGAGCGCTACAACGCGGCGGTGGCCGTCGAGGATCTTCCGCGCGGGTGTCTGGGCAACAGCAGCTCCGATTTCGAATGGCTCGTGGCCAACGTCCCCGACATCAAAATCTGCTACGACACCAACCATCTGCTCGGCGAAGAGAGCCACGCCTTCGCGGAACGTTTCGCCCCCTACATCGCCAACATCCACGTCTCGGACTACGACGGAGTGGACGAACGCCACTGGATGCCCGGACGCGGCATCGTCGAGTGGCCGAAGGTAATCGACATACTCATGCGGTCGGGCTACGACGGGCCTTTCATGTACGAAGTCACGCCGCGCAACGATCCGCGCGGAAGCGTCGAATACATGCGGCAGACGACGGACAGCCTCTTTACCCGATACGCGCTCTACAAAAAACAGCGGGCAGGCGAAAAATAACCATCCAAAATCCGAACCTTTATGAAACGACACATCTGGTATCATATCGTACTGACGATTTTCGCAGCATGGTGCGGCACAGGCTGTTCCGAAGGCTACGAATATTTCAATCCCAATCCCGGCGACGAAGAGCAGCAGGCATCACCGATCGTCAATACGGGCAAAGCCTCCGTCGACGCCGCGGCGGGAAAGGCGACGCTCAACGGCAACTGCAACGCCATGGGCCGTACCGTCTCCGAAGCGGGATTCCTCTACGGCCGCACGGCAGCCGAAATGATGAAATCCGAACGGCGCGTCTGTCCGGTCGACGAAGAAGGGCGTTTTTCGCTCACGCTCTCCGACGTGGACAACGGCGACCACTATTTCCGGGCCTACATGGTCATCGACGGCAAAACCTACAACGGAGTCACCGGCTGGTTCGAGGTGAAAGTGGCTTCCGTTCCGGAAGTGACCACCGAACTGTCCGAAGCCGCCGGAGGAGTCCTCACGCTCAAAGGCAGCTACAAACTCGACCGCGACCTGAGCGTCGAGCCAGGGTTCCGCTACGCCGCGACCGCGGATGGCGTCGCCTCCGTACAGTTCGTACGGGCTACGCAAGTCGACGAAGCGAACAAAACTTTCAGTCTCGACATTCCCGACACAGGCCAACCCTGCTTCTTCCAGGCCGTTGTGCGCATGTCCACCGACTTCTACGACGGCGAAGTGAGCGAGGTGATCCGCCCGAAGGATCTTTCGGCGGCGGGCGTCGCAAACTGCTACATCGTCACCGAAGGCGGCTGGTACAGCATCGAACCCAAACGTCCCGACGGAACCGCCGTCCAAGGGTCTGCCGCCGACTGGGTATGGTCGTCAGGTTCCGGACTTGTATCGGGCGTGCACTTCTCGGCGGGCCGCATCGTCTTCCAGACCAGCGGGAACGCCGGAAATGCCGGAATCGCACTCACAAACGATGCTGGCGAGATCGTTTGGAGCTGGCACATCTGGATGGCCCAGGCCCCCGCCGAGCAGACTGTCAACGGCCGTACGTTCCTCGACCGCAACGTCGGCGCCACGGAGTTCGACGGGGCTCTGGTCGGCTCGCTGGGCGTCTACTTCCAGTGGGGCCGCAAAGACCCGTTCATCGGCGCCAACCGCATCCAGAAGAACTACACCGACGAATACGAAGGCGTCGGATTCCAGACCACGGGAGACAACGGCTTCACGGCGCTCTTCCTCTACAACGACGCTCTCTGCGAAGGGTTCAAGTTCGTGAACAAGGAGATGGACATGAGCATGAGCATCGCCAATCCGACCGTTTTCTACGGGGTCTACAACTCCGGCGGCTGGAAAGGCTCCAACAGCGAGGTCGAAGACTACTGGGGCGGCGCGAGCGGCACAAAGACCAACAACGACCCGTGTCCGGCCGGTTACCGCGTACCGACGTTCGACGAAATCAACGGGTTTATCAAGGACATCGACACGAACAAGACCGCGCAGGAAAACGTCAGCGACCAGTCGTACGGACGCAAATACACCGTCGGCGACCAAACGTTCATGTTCCCGGGCTCGGCCCTGCGCGTATGGAGCGCCAAGATGCGCTACCCGGGGCGCGTAACGTTCTTCTGGTCTTCAACTATTTCGCCGACAACGGAAAAGAAAGCCCTCGACTTTTATGATTACCGTTGGAACACCAATGCCGATAATACCTGTTGCGCCATGGCGGTTCGCTGTATTAAAATTCAGTAAATAAGTTCACCGGAAAGGAAAAATTCCTTTCCGGTGAAACATTGGCCGCACTTTATTCGTTAATAAATAAATCGGGGACGACTGTATCTTCATCTTCATGAGAATACCGCTCGTGGATACTCTCTGACTCTACTTATTTAATTCGGGAACCTCATTATGAAAAAACTGCTGCTGTTGTTTGCCCTCTTCGCTGTCGCCTTGTCGGCCACAGCATCCCCCACGGAACGGTGGCTCGATCCGGAGTGTTTCGCCGAGAACCGCGCTCCGATGCGCACGAGCTTCATCGTCTTCCCGACGGCCTCGGAGGCCGTTCCCGAGAACGACTACACCCGTTCGCCTTTCTACCGCACGCTCAACGGCGAATGGGCCTTTCTGCGCGCGGAACGTCCGGGTGCGGAGCCAGAAGGATTTTTCCGCACCGGCTACGACGACTCGTCGTGGGGCGTGATGCCCGTGCCGGGAATCTGGGAGTTGAACGGCTACGGCGACCCTGTCTACACCAACAAGCCCTATCCGTGGTACAAATTCTTCGAGGTGAAACCTCCGCTGGTTCCCCATGAGCAGAATTACACGGGTCTCTACCGCCGCACCGTCCGGGTTCCCGCCGATTGGAAAGGCCGCGACGCATTCATCCACATCGGCTCGGCGACCTCGAACGTGACGCTCTGGGTCAACGGCCGCGAAGTGGGTTACAGCGAGGACAGCAAGCTCGAAGCCGAATTCGACGTCACCCGCTACATCACGCCGGGCCGCGACAACCTGATCGTGCTGCGCATCAACCGCTGGTGCGACGGTTCGTACCTCGAAGACCAGGACTTCTGGCGTCTTTCGGGCATCGGCCGCGACTGCTACCTCTACGCCCGCGACAAACGCCGTCTGGCCGACGTGCGGCTCACGCCCGACCTCGTGAACGACTACCGCGACGGGACGCTGCGCGCCGAAGTGACCGCGACGCCGGGCGTCGGCAGCGTACGGCTGACGCTCCGCGACGACGAGGGCCGCACGCTCGACACCCGCACGCTCCGTCCCCGCCGCAACAGCGCCGAAACGCTGTTCGAGGTCGCCGCCCCGAAACAATGGAGCGCCGAGGCCCCGAATCTCTACACGCTCACGGCCGAGGCTCTCGCCGCCGACGGTTCGGTGACCGAAGCCGCAGCTTTCCGCGTGGGGTTCCGCAAAGTCGAGATCCGCGGCGGACAGCTGCTCGTAAACGGCAAGCCGATCCTCATCAAAGGCGTCAACCGGCACGAAATGGAGCCCAACACGGGTTATTATGTCACACGCGGGGAGATGGTGCGCGACATCCGCGAGATGAAGCGGCTCAACATAAATGCCGTGCGCACGTGCCACTACCCTGACACGCCGTTGTGGTACGACCTCTGCGACAAGTACGGGCTTTACGTCGTGGACGAAGCCAACATCGAGTCGCACGGCTACCACTACCGCGACAAGTCGAAAAATCTGGCCGGCAATCCCTCCTTCGCCGCCGCACACCTCGACCGTAACCGGCGCATGGTGTTCCGAGACTACAACCACCCCTCGATCATCGTATGGAGCACGGGCAACGAGGCCGGAAACGGCCCCAACTTCGAACGCTGCTACGACTGGATCAAGTCTTTCGATCCGTCACGCCCGGTGCAGTACGAGCAGGCCTCTTACCACGGGGACTACAACACCGACATCGTCTGCCCGATGTATTGGAGCTACGACCAATGCGAGAAATACCTCGCCGACGATCCCGCGAAACCGCTTATCCAATGCGAATACGCCCACGCCATGGGCAATTCGCTGGGCGGATTCAAGGAGTATTGGGACATGATACGTCGCGAACCGAAATATCAGGGCGGGTTTATCTGGGACTTCGCCGACCAGGCCCTCGCATGGCGCAACCCCGAAGGGAGGCTGACCTACCGCTACGGCGGCGACTACAACGCCGTCGACGCCTCCGACAGCACCTTCTGCTGCAACGGCGTACTGGCCGCCGACCGCACGTGGCATCCCCACGCCTACGAAGTGAAGCACCAGCACCGGCCGATCCACACCACGGCCCGCGATTTGGAAAAGGGCGTCGTGAACGTCTATAACGAAAACTTCTTTACCGACCTTTCGCCCTACCGCCTTCTCTGGGAGATCACCTCCGACGGACGGCCCGTGTTGAGCGGCGCGGTCGAACGCCTCGACGTGGCTCCGCAGGCCACCGCCGCCGTGACGCTGGGCTACAAACCCGAACAGGTCGAAGCCCTGGACGGGGAGGTGCTGCTCACGGTGCGCTACCAGTTGCGCGAACGGCAGGGACTGCTCGACGCGCTTTATGAAGTAGCCGCCGACCAGCTCGTATTGCGCGAGGACGATCCTGCGGCCCGCTTCGCCGCCGCAGCTCCCGCCGGAACGCTCCGCATCGCCGACAAAACCGTTTCGGGCGAGGGATTCTCGGTCACGTTCGACCCGAAGAGCGGCTTCATCCGCTCCTACCGCCTGCGCAACGTCGAGCTGCTGGCAGGCCCCTTGCGTCCCAGCTTCTACCGTGCGGCCACGGACAACGATCTCGGCGTGCGCCAGACCGGAAAATATCCCGACAGCCGGATGTGGGCCGGGGCCGAACCGGAACTCGTCAACTTCACCCTCACGTCCGGAGACGGCGGGGCGAAAGCCGTCGCAGACTACACGATCCCCGCCGTCGGCGCCCAACTCCGCCTCGCCTACGTTATCGCTGCCGATGGGTCGATCCGCATCGGTGAAACGATGACCGCCGACTCCGCGCGCAAGGATGTCGCCGACCTGATGCGCTTCGGCATGGCCTTCGAGACCCCAGGCATGTTCGACGCCGTGGAATACTACGGCCGCGGCCCGATGGAGAACTACGCCGACCGGTCGAGTGCAGCATTCGTAGGCCGCTACGCACAGCGCGTCGCCGACCAGTTCCACCCCAAATACGCCAGTCCGCAGGAGTCGGGGACACGCGGAGGTGTGCGCTGGTGGCGGCTGACCGACGCTTCGGGATTCGGAATCGAGTTCTGCTCCGACCGTCACTTCTCAGCTTCGGCAATCCCCTACGCCATTCCGCAGCTCGACAACGGATCGTCCGAATACGTCCGCCATCCCGGCGACCTCGTACCCGACGGACGGACGCACGTCCATATCGAAAGCGCCCAGTCCGGACTGGGATGCGTGAACAGTTGGGGACGCCTGCCGCTCCCGCAATACAGAATGCCGTATCGGGACTACGTGTTCAACTTTATGCTGAAACCTGTTCTTACCAGAAAATGAACGATATAGAATACGAAGGGAGGCCGTTTTTAGCCTCCCTTCGTATTTCTTATCCTGCAAACATGAAGGGATCGACGACAGCCATATCTATAATCATCTCTGCCATGGCCTGCGCT
>ENA-UEQY01001450-UEQY01001450.1-human-gut-metagenome-genome-assembly--contig:-NODE-1450-length-13939-cov-3.945390_pt1 | contig 13939 bp, 10 predicted proteins | sample MGYA00242949_ERZ507949 | MGnify/ENA primary metagenome ERZ507949 (study PRJEB26167, sample SAMN06115403) | human gut metagenome | host: Homo sapiens | place: China:Jiangsu | collected 2016-07-06... | reverse complement strand
TTCCTCTTGGACTTGAACCAAGGACCCTCTGATTAACAGTCAGATGCTCTAACCGACTGAGCTAAGGAAGAATGTTTTTCTCAATTGCGATGCAAAAGTACTAGGTTTTTTTGAAATATGCAATATCTTTGCAAAAAAAATATTAGGAATGGACAAAATAATAGGATTGGGCAACGCCCTGGTAGACGTACTCGCAACCCTGAAGGATGATACTCTTTTGGATGAAATGGGTTTACCCAAAGGAAGCATGCAGCTCATCGATGACGCTAAGTTACAGCAGATTAACACAAAATTTTCACAGATGAAAACCCACTTGGCAACAGGCGGATCGGCAGGAAATGCCATCCTCGGACTGGCTTGTTTGGGTGCCGGAACAGGGTTTATCGGAAAAGTGGGAAATGATAATTATGGAGAATTTTTTCGTGAAAATCTGCAGAAAAATAAGATTGAAGACAAATTATTGACCTCGGACCGACTACCTTCCGGTGTGGCATCCACTTTTATTTCACCGGATGGAGAGCGCACTTTCGGAACCTATCTGGGAGCAGCGGCTTCTTTGAGAGCGGAAGAACTGACGCTGGATATGTTTAAAGGTTACGCGTACCTATTTATAGAAGGCTATCTCGTTCAGGACCATGAAATGATTCTTCATGCCATTGAACTGGCAAAAGAAGCAGGTTTGCAGATTTGTCTTGATATGGCTAGTTATAACATTGTGGCTAATGATCTGGAATTCTTCACCTTGCTAATAAACAAATATGTCGACATTGTCTTTGCAAACGAAGAGGAAGCGAAAGCCTTTACCGGCAAGAAGCCGGAGGAAGCTTTGGGAGTGATTGCCAAGAAATGCAGTATTGCTATTGTAAAAGTCGGAGCAAGCGGTTCTTATATCCGCAAAGGAACAGAGGAAATAAAGGTTTCGGCCATTCCGGTTCAGAAAGTGGTGGATACTACCGGTGCTGGTGACTATTTCGCTTCCGGATTCTTATATGGATTGACCTGTGGATACTCGTTGGATAAATGTGCAAAAATAGGTTCTATTCTCTCGGGAAATGTTATTCAGGTAATCGGAACAACGATGCCACAGGAACGCTGGGATGAAATTAAGTTAAATATTAACAGTATTCTGGCAGAATAACAAAGGATTAAGCTACTTTTACGACTCATTTAGATTAAAAAGAGGTATGAAAAAATTGCTGAACAGGCGAATAGCTATTGTTGCAGTAGCGGTGATAGCCACAGTTGCTTTCTTTAGTTTCAAGAGCGGAGACGATCGTAATTTCCAGATTGCAAAGAATCTGGATATATTTAACGCGATTGTGAAAGAACTGGATATGTTCTATGTAGATACCATTGATCCGAATAAAACGATTCGGGAAGGAATCGATAATATGCTTTATACGCTGGATCCTTATACGGAATATTTCCCGGAAGAAGATCAGAGTGAACTGGAGCAGATGATTAAAGGATCATTTGGTGGGATGGGTTCTTACATTGCTTATAATACGAAACTAAAGCGTTCGATGATTTCTGAACCTTTCGAGGGAACACCTGCTGCAAAAGCCGGACTGAAAGCGGGAGATATCCTGATGGAGATTGACGGCCAAGACCTTGCCGGTAAGAATAATGCGGAAGTCAGCCAGATGTTGCGCGGACAGGCGGGGACCAGCTTTAAGTTGAAGATTGAACGTCCGAATGTGAAAGGCGGACGTACGCCGATGGAGTTCACAATTGTGCGTGAGTCTATTCAGAATCCGGCAATACCTTATACTGCCATATTGGATAATAATATAGGTTACATCAGCCTTAGCACTTTTTCCGGCAATCCTTCCAAAGAATTTAAGAAAGCACTGCTGGATTTGAAGAAACAGGGAGCCACTTCATTGGTGATAGACCTTCGTAGTAATGGCGGTGGATTGTTGGATGAAGCAGTAGAAATTGCGAATTATTTCTTGCCGCGTGGAAAAGTGATTGTGACAACCAAAGGAAAAATCAAACAGGCCAGTAACACTTATAAAACGTTGCGTGAACCGTTGGATTTGGATATTCCGATTGCAGTACTGGTAAATAGCGGAACGGCTTCTGCTTCTGAAATCTTATCAGGTTCTTTGCAGGATCTCGACCGTGCTGTGATCGTTGGTAACCGTACTTTTGGAAAAGGACTGGTACAGGTTCCCCGTTCTTTGCCTTATGGCGGAACGATGAAAGTGACTACCTCCAAATATTATATTCCGAGCGGCCGTTGTGTGCAGGCTATTGATTACAAGCATCGCAATGAAGACGGAAGTGTCGGCACTATTCCCGACAGTTTAACTAAGGTATTCTATACAGCTGCCGGACGTGAAGTCCGTGACGGAGGTGGTGTAATGCCGGATATTACGATCAAACAAGAGAAATTACCGAATATCCTTTTCTATTTGGTACGTGATAATCTGATCTTCGATTATGCAACGCAGTATTGTTTGAAACATCCCACTATCGTTGCTCCGGAGAAGTTTGAGGTGACAGATGCTGATTATAATGATTTTAAAGCATTGGTGAAGAAAGCCGACTTCAAGTATGACCAACAGAGTGAGAAAATTCTGAAAACGTTGAAAGAAGCTGCCGAGTTTGAAGGATATATGGATGACGCTTCAGAGGAATTCAAAGCGCTAGAGAAGAAGTTGAATCATAATCTCGACCGTGACTTGGATTATTTCTCTACCGACATAAAGAAAATGATTGCTACTGAAATTATCAAGCGTTACTATTATCAACGTGGTAATATCATCCAGCAGTTGAAGGATGATGACGGTTTGAAAGAAGCGATGAAAATACTGAATGATCCGGTGAAATACAAAGAAATGCTTAGTGCCCCGGCTGCTAAGAAATAAAGAACTATTTTTCAAATATTGATAATATAGAAAACGCGGCTTTGTCATCGACAGGCCGCGTTTTCTGTATCTAATTGTAAATAGTCATATAAGTGTCATCCTCGGATACAGGTATTTGTAACCTCGACTGACACATTTATTGGCGAATCAAAGGGAGAGTGAAATAGAATCTGCTTCCCTGCCCCTCCTGGGAGCGCAGCCAGATACGTCCTCCCATTTTTTCTACTAACATTCTGCAAAGAGTCAGCCCCAATCCGGTTCCCTGAACAAAATCGTTGACTTTTCCAAAGCGGCGGAAAATAGTGGCAACTCTTTCTGCCGGAATACCGATGCCACTATCTTTCACGTAGAACTCTACAAAATCCTCTTTTTCCCGATACCCGAAATGAATTTCTCCTTTGGGGGTGAACTTCATGGCGTTACTAAGCAAGTTACTTATAATTTGTATAATACGATTCCAGTCACCGGAGGCATACATGTCCGCATCTACATCATCTAAAATAAGTTTGACTCCGTTTTGCGTTTTATGGCAAAATTGTTGCTCCAGTTGCAGACAGATATCTGTTAACTTGACCGGACGGATGTTGAATTTTAAAGAGTCGGCCTCCAGTGAGGCCAGATCCAGAATATCGTTGAATAGATTCAGTAACATTTCCGAATTTCGTTCGATGATTTCCGCATATTGATTCTTCTCTTCCGTAGATGTTGCGTAAGTGATTAGTTTGGAGAATCCGACAATCGCATTAAGCGGAGTGCGTATTTCATGGCTCATGTTTGCAAGAAAAGCAGATTTCAGCCGGTCCGACTCTTCTGCCTTGACTCTGGCGGCCTTCAGCTCTTTCTGTTGTTGCGCGTTCGTCTGTTCTGCCTCCCATTGTTGGGATATATCACGGCACATACACAACAGATATTCATTATCCAAAGGAAAGATGCGGTTCTCGTAGTGATGTAAAACGCCGTCCAACATCAGGTCATGTCTGGCTGTGGAACTTTCTCCCGTGAGGATCACTTTATCCATATTCTTGCGGACACTCTCATAAGCTTCTTCCGGCAGAATATCTTTTACGTTAGTGGTGGTGATATTACTGGCATTGATACCTTCTACGTGGTTGGTTGCCGGCGAAGAAGCCAGCTATATAATATTGGCATCATGGTCGAAGACGGTGAGCATATCGGGGAGGGCATCCAATATCCGGGTGCTGTATTTATCGCGAAAACGTTCTTGGGAAGGAGGCGAAGAATGAGAGGAAAGAAAATCCACCTTCTCCTCTAATTGTTCGATTATTTCTAAAAGTTCCTCCTTCGTTTTGCCCTCGTAATGTCTCATAGAAGATTTATTGTTATTCATTAGAATATTGTAGAAATTGTTTTATCTGTTGCAAATATAAGACAATATTCCGAGACGCGGATTGCCTCCCAAGTTATTATAATATAAAAAAAACGGATAGCTTTTGCCCTACTAATCAGAATGTTCTATCTTTGCACCAATTATATATAAATGATTTACAATATGTCTACAGAATTATTCTCTACTCTGCCCTATAAGGTGGCAGATATTACGCTTGCTGATTTCGGACGCAAGGAAATCGATTTGGCAGAAAAAGAAATGCCCGGCCTGATGGCTCTTCGCGAAAAGTATGGAGAATCCAAACCGTTGAAAGGTGCCCGTATTATGGGATCGTTACACATGACTATTCAGACAGCCGTGTTGATTGAAACATTGGTGGCTTTAGGGGCTGAAGTACGTTGGTGTTCTTGCAATATATACTCGACGCAAGACCATGCTGCTGCTGCCATTGCAGCTTCGGGGGTGCCTGTATTTGCTTGGAAAGGCGAGACTTTGGCTGATTACTGGTGGTGTACATTACAGGCTTTGAGCTTTGCCGGTGGCAAAGGTCCGAATGTGATTGTGGATGATGGTGGTGATGCGACAATGATGATTCATGTGGGATATGATGCGGAGAACAATGCGGCTGTGTTGGAAAAAGAAGTACATGCTGAAGACGAAATAGAATTGAATGCTATTCTGAAGCGGGTTTTAGCGGAAGATAAAACGCGTTGGCATCGGGTTGCAGAGGAGGTACGTGGTGTATCGGAAGAGACGACGACCGGTGTACACCGTCTGTATCAGATGCAGGAAGAAGGCAAATTGCTGTTCCCGGCGTTTAATGTCAACGATTCGGTAACGAAATCTAAGTTTGATAATCTGTATGGTTGCCGTGAATCATTGGCTGACGGTATCAAACGTGCGACGGATGTAATGATTGCCGGGAAAGTTGTGGTAGTATGTGGCTATGGCGATGTGGGTAAAGGATGCTCTCATTCTATGCGCTCCTATGGAGCACGGGTGCTTGTGACCGAAGTAGATCCGATCTGTGCTTTACAGGCTGCCATGGAAGGTTTTGAAGTCGTAACTATGGAAGAGGCTTGTACGGAAGGTAATATTTTTGTGACTACCACAGGAAATATCGATATTATTCATATTGACCACATGGAGAAAATGAAGGATCAGGCTATCGTTTGCAATATCGGTCACTTTGATAATGAGATCCAGGTAGATGCTTTGAAACATTATCCGGGTATTAAATGTGTGAATATCAAGCCGCAGGTGGATCGTTATTATTTCCCGGATGGGCATAGTATTATTCTGTTGGCCGATGGACGTCTTGTCAATCTGGGTTGTGCAACCGGACATCCGTCGTTTGTTATGAGCAATTCATTTACGAACCAGACTTTGGCTCAGATTGAGCTGTTTAATAATAAATATGATATCAATGTATATCGTTTGCCGAAACATCTGGATGAAGAAGTAGCTCGTCTGCACCTTGAAAAGATCGGTGTCAAGCTGACGAAACTTACTCCGGAACAAGCTGCCTATATCGGTGTATCGGTAGACGGACCTTACAAGGCTGATCATTATAGATATTGATTTAAGTTGAAAAGTATATGAAGAAACTCCTTCCTGACATAATTGCTATATTGGCTTTTGTTGTTATTTCTTTTGTCTACTTCTTTCCGGCAGATATTGAAGGGCGCATTCTGTTTCAGCATGACTCTGCTGCCGGTGCCGGAGCCGGACGGGATGCTCAAGAGTATTTTGAACGTACTGGTGAACGTAGCCGCTGGACAAACTCGATTTTCGGTGGTATGCCTACCTACCAGATGGCTCCGAGTTATGATTCGACAAAATCTTTGTCTTGGGTGGAGAAGACTTATCAACTTTACCTTCCGGAGTATGTAGTACTGACCTTTATCATGATGTTGGGATTCTATATTCTCTTACGGGCATTTGGAATTTCGGCTTGGTTGGCGGGGTTTGGCGGTATAATATGGGCTTTCTCGTCTTACTTCTTTATTCTGATACCGGCAGGGCATATCTGGAAGTTTGTGACATTGGCTTACATTCCGCCTACGATTGCAGGGATTGTCCTGGCTTATCGAAGGAAGTATCTGTTGGGAGGAATAATTACGGCTTTGTTTATAGCTCTTCAGATTCGTTCCAATCACATACAGATGAGCTATTATTTCATGTTTGTGATTCTGTTTATTATAGGAGCCTACTTCGAAGAAGCTTATAAGAAGAAAGAATTGACGCATTTCTTCAAGGCTAGTGCAATTCTGGCGTTGGCTGCTATGGTAGGCGTTTGCATTAATCTTTCTAACTTGTACCATACGTATGAGTATAGTAAGGAGACTATGCGTGGAAAGAGCGAGTTAAAGCAGGAAGGGAATGCTGCCAATCAGACCAGCAGCGGATTAGACCGTGACTACATTACGAACTGGAGTTACGGAATTGGGGAGACCCTGACTTTAATGGTACCTAATGTAAAAGGAGGAGCGTCATCGGATAATTTGTCACAGAGTGAGACTGCTATGGAAAAGGCAAATCCGATGTATAGTAGTATCTATTCGCAATTTCCGCAATATTTTGGTGATCAGCCGTGGACTGCCGGTCCGGTGTATGTAGGGGCATTTGTTATGTTCCTGTTCGTCCTTGGGTGTTTCATCGTAAAAGGTCCGCTTAAATGGGCATTATTGGGAGCTACTATTTTCTCCGTTTTACTCTCGTGGGGAAAGAATTTCATGGGACTGACGGATTTCTTTATAGATTATGTTCCGATGTATAATAAGTTCCGTGCTGTATCGTCTATTTTGGTTATTGCTGAATTTACTATTCCGTTATTGGCTATTTTTGCATTGAAGGAAATATTGGGCAGACCGGAAATTTTGAAATTGAAAGAGAACCGTACAGGTGTGATCGTATCGCTTGTGCTGACAGCTGGTGTCTCATTGCTCCTGGCTGTTGCTCCCAGTGTTTTCTTTTCTAGTTTCGTAACGGCGCAGGAGATGGCGGCTTTGCAACAAGGCCTTCCGGCGGAACACCTTACTCCGGTTGTGACAAATCTGACGGAGATGCGCAAAGCGATCATTGCTTCGGATGCATGGCGCAGTTTCTTTATTATAGCTGTGGGATGTTTCTTGCTGTTCTTATTCTTGCAGAAGAGGTTGAAAGCTTCTTTCACGCTGGTCGGTATTGTACTTTTGTGTTTGGTGGATATGTGGTGTGTTAATAAACGTTATTTGTATGATGAACAGTTTGTCCCGAAATCAAAACGGACAGAAGCATTTGTGAAGACTCAGGCGGATGAGATTATCCTTCGGGATACAGCTCCGGATTATCGTGTACTGAATTTTGTCGGTTTTCCGAGCAATACGTTTAATGAAAACAATACTGCTTACTGGCATAAGAGTGTCGGTGGCTATCATGCAGCGAAATTGCGTCGCTATCAAGAGATGATTGATCATCATATCATGCCCGAAATGCAGGATACTTATCAGGCTGTGGCTGCTGCCGGAGGTAGGATGGATAGTGTGGACGCTTCCAAATTCCGCGTATTGAATATGCTGAATACGAAATACTTTATTTTCCCAGCCGGAGAGAAAGGACAGCCTGTTCCTGTTGAGAATCCGTATGCATATGGTAATGCCTGGTTTGTGGATAAAGTGCAGTATGTGAATAATGCGAATGAGGAAATTGACGCTTTGAATGATATTCGCCCGACGGAGACTGCTGTGGTGGATGCGAGATTTAAAGAACAGCTAAAAGGGGTGACGGAAGGATACAAGGATTCTTTGTCTACTATCCGGTTGACGGATTACGAACCTAACCGATTAGTTTATAAAGTTTCTACTCCTAAAGACGGAGTTGTGGTATTCTCTGAAGTATATTATCCGGGATGGCAAGCGACGATTGATGGTCAGCCGGTAGATATTGCCCGTGCGGATTATATCTTGCGTGCCATGAATGTACCTGCCGGTGAACATACCATTGAAATGTGGTTTAATCCGCAGAGCATACACGTCACGGAAAGTATCGCTTATGTCGCGTTGGCTTTATTGTTGGTCGGAGTGATGATTCTTGTGTGGACGAAACGTAATAAGTTCACAGGAAAAACTGAAGCGAAATAAGTGAATGTTTGCTTTTGAATAATTAAAGTAGCTGAGTTTGATAGGAACGACTCTCTTCCGGAAGGAAGAGAGTCGTTTTGTTTTTCTATGCAGTATATCCGGAATAGTCCGGTTTTGGGTAGATTATTGCTCGAAAAGGGAAAATATGAATATAAACAAATAGTTTGTGGATAGTCTCATTATGCTATAAGCTGCTAAATTTGTAGCCAATAATAGAGCATATATTATGAAAAGACTACTATTCATTTTTTCCTTTTTTTTCTTGTTCGTGTTAAACGGAAAAACACAGGAGGTAGAGATTCTGACATTAGAGGATTGCCTCCGCATTGGTATTGACAATAACTTGTCGCTAGAAGGAAAACGTAAAGAAATACAAAGAAGTAAGTATGGCGTATCTGAAAACCGTTCGAAGCTGTTGCCGCAAATAAATGCGATAGCCGGTTATAGTAACAATTTTGATCCTCCGGTGTCCGTCACAGACGGATCATCTTACGGTGTTCCTTATAATATAACGCAGACGCTGCAACATTCTGCTAATGCAGGACTGGAAATGCAGATGCCGCTTTTCAATCAGACTCTTTATACTTCTATGTCCATAGCTAAAGTGATGGAAGAAATCAGTCGTCTGTCTTATGGAAAAGCCAGGGAAGATGTTATTCTTCAAATCAGTAAGATGTATTATCTCGGACAGGTCACGGCCGAACAAATCATGCTGATAAAAGCTAATATCACCCGTCTGGAGGAATTGAGAGATATTACACAGGCTTTCTTCGATAACGGAATGTCTATGGAAGTCGATCTGAAAAGAGTCAATATCAATTTGGAAAATCTGAAGGTGCAATATGACAATGCACAAGCAATGATGAAACAGCAATTGAATATGCTGAAATACATTATGGATTATCCGGCTGAAAAGGAAATCGCGCTGACACCGGTAAATACCGATAGCATTACTACGGTAGCCTTGACCGGCTTGTCGGAAAATATCTATGAACTTCAACTCTCACAATCGCAAGTGCAACTGGCGGAACGACAAAAGAAGATCATTACTAATGGATATATCCCTTCTCTTAGTCTGACAGGTAGCTGGCGATATGCCGCATATACGGATAAAGGTTATCATTGGTTCCACTCCGGTCCGTCCAATCAATGGTTTCGTTCCTATGGAGTGGGGCTAACCTTGCGTATTCCGATTTTCGACGGACTGGATAAAACCTATAAAATAAAGAAAGCGATGATCGATATAGAGAACAAAAGACTGGCATGGGAAGACGCCCGGAAGAATTTGCAAACTCAATATCTGAATGCTGTGAACGACCTAATGAACAATCAGCGTAACTTTAAGAAACAGAAGGATAACTACTTGCTTGCCGAAGATGTGTACGCAGTCACTTCCGACCGTTACCGGGAAGGCATTGCTTCTATGACGGAAGTGCTGCAAGATGAGATGCAGATGAGTGAAGCTCAAAACAACTATATCAGCGCACATTATAACTATCGGGTGACTAACCTGATGCTGCTTAAACTGACCGGACAAATAGAATCATTAGTCAAATAATACGCAAATAACAATCATAAATATGGAAACAATGGAAAATAACCTTCCTTCCGCTACTCATCAGGAGAAAGCAAAAAAAATGAAGAAACTTCGTCGCTGGCAGATTGCTATCAGCCTTCTCGGAGTGGCTATTATTGTTTGGGGAGTGATTGAAGTGATCTGCCTTTTTTTGAATTATAGCCAGACGGAGACTAGTAACGATGCACAAATAGAACAATATGTGTCTCCTATCAATCTACGTGCTTCAGGTTACATTGACAAAATCTACTTTACAGAACATCAGGAGGTACATAAAGGAGATACTTTGCTGGTACTGGATGATCGTGAATATAAGATTCGCGTGATGGAGGCTGAAGCTGCCTTGAAAGATGCGCAAGCCGGTGCGACCGTCATCAATGCTACACTCAATACCACGCAGACAACAGCATCTGTTTACGATGCGTCTATTGCCGAGATTGAAGTACGGTTGGCGAAACTGGAAAAAGACCGGAAACGATATGAGAACCTCGTGAAACGAAATGCGGCTACTCCTATCCAACTTGAACAGATTGTCACTGATTATGAAGCTACGCGTAAGAAGTTGGAAGCTACGAAAAGGCAGAAAAAAGCAGCTCTTTCCGGTGTAGATGAAGTGTCCTACCGTCGCATGAATACCGAAGCGGCTATTCAAAGAGCAACAGCTGCGCTCGAAATGGCCCGGTTGAATCTTTCCTATACGGTTGTAATAGCTCCTTGTGACGGAAAACTCGGCCGTCGCTCATTAGAGGAAGGACAGTTTATTTCGGCAGGGCAGACCATCACCTATATTCTTCCTGATACCCAGAAATGGATCGTTGCCAATTATAAGGAGACACAAATCGAGAACCTGCATATCGGACAGGAAGTATTTGTCACAGTAGATGCCATTAGCGATAAAGAGTTTAAAGGCAAAGTCACCTCTATATCAGGAGCTACCGGCTCCAAATATTCATTAGTGCCGACCGATAACTCCGCAGGCAACTTTGTGAAGATCCAACAGCGCATCCCCGTACGCATCGACTTTACCGATTTATCAAAAGAAGACAACGAACGATTAGCAGCAGGCATGATGGTAGTAGTGAAAGCCAAACTCTAACCACCGTGCACCTATAATTCATAAATCATAATTCATAAATCAAAAATTAATGCCCTCTTATCCCAAAAATTATCCTTTCTATAGCTGGATGCCCAAACCGTTGGGTATTATCATTCTGTTATTTTTCTTTCTGCCGATTCTTACGGTAGGCGGGGTTTATTCGGTGAATAGCACCGAAATGATGAGCGGGCTTGGCATTATATCCGAGCATATCCAGTTTGCCAACTTTGTTACTTCTATTGGTATGGCAGCCTTTGCTCCTTTTCTATATCAGTTGGTGTGTGTGCGGCGGGAGAAGATGATGTGTATTGTCGGGTTTGCGTTCATGTATATATTCAGTTATATCTGTGCAAAGACAGACAGCGTTTTTCTGTTGGCGCTTTGTAGTCTTCTGACGGGTTTTTTGCGTATGGTACTGATGATGGTCAATCTGTTCACACTCATTTGGTATGCGGGTGGAATGGAAGCTACCCGCAATATTACTCCGGGGTTGGAGCCGAAAGATACTGCCGGTTGGAATAAATTGGACATTGAAAGATGTGTGAGTCAGCCGGCTGTTTATCTGTTTTTTATGATTCTAGGACAGTCGGGCACAGCATTAACGGCTTGGCTGTCCTTTGAATATGAGTGGAAATATGTGTATTACTTTATGATGGGGATTCTCCTAATCTCTATTTTGCTCTTGTTTATTACCATGCCGAATTATAAGTTTCCCGGAAGGTTTCCTATTAATTTCCGTAAGTTCGGCAATGTCACTGCATTTTGCATCTCGCTGACTTGTCTCACGTATGTGCTGGTTTATGGAAAAGTACTCGACTGGTATGATGACGAATCTATCCGTTGGGCGACAGCTGTAAGTATTCTGTTTGCGGGAATTTTTCTATATATGGACGTAACGCGCCGGTCGCCTTATGTTTTACTGGATGCGTTCAAACTGCGTACTATACGTATGGGAGCATTACTTTACTTATTATTGATGGTGATAAACTCCAGTGCTATGTTTGTCAATGTGTTTGCAGGAGTGGGGATGCATCTCGATAATTTGCAAAATGCTTCATTAGGTAATTGGTGTATGGTAGGTTATGCTATTGGCGCCGTGATTGCTATGGTGTTGGGAGGTAAAGGGTTACATTTTAAGTATCTGTTTGCGATGGGATTCTTCTTCCTGTCTTTATCAGCTGTTTTCATGTATTTCGAGGTACAAACGGCAGGAGTTTACGAGCGTCTGAAATATGCAGTTATCATCCGTGCCACAGGCATGATGATTCTGTATGCGCTGACGGCTGCTTATGCCAATCAACGTATGCCTTTTAAATATCTTTCCACCTGGATCTGTATTATGCTTACTGTGCGTATGGTTGTGGGACCGAGTATCGGCGGAGCAATTTATACAAATGTTTTGCAGGAGCGGCAACAACACTATATAACCCGTTATGCGCAAAATGTGGACCTGCTTAATCCGGATGCTTCCACTTCCTTCCTTGGTACGGTACAAGGTATGAAATATCAGGGAAAGAGTGAGACGGAAGCCCGTAACATGGCTACTATATCTACCAAAGGGCGTATTCAGGTGCAGGCCACGCTCTCTGCACTCAAAGAGATGGCGGGATGGACAATTTATGGTGGGTTAATTTGTATGATATTTGTGCTCGTTGTTCCTTATCCTAAACGAAAATTGCTAACTTAGCGTCGTTTTTGATAATGATCTGTTAATATATTAGTATGATGGATAGCGGACAAGATCGTTTATTGCAGTTTGATCGCGATTTGTTAAGTGGGAAAAATATATGTAGCTCCGAAGGGATATTTGTAAATTTTCCACCCTCACTGAAGAAACCTTTCCAAATGAAAGGACTGGGGCTGATTATTTGCCGCCAGGGTAATTTCCAGTTTTCGCTTAATCAGAAAAAGCATTTCGCAGGAGCAGGCGAAAGTTTGTTTATTCCCGAAGACGGCGAGTTTCAGGTTTTGCAAGAGTCGGAAGACATGGAGGTGCGGATTTTGATTTATCAGATAGAACCGATCCGGGATATTATGGGGAATCTGGTTGTTTCCATGTATATGTATTCCCGTCTTACTCCCGAAGAACCTTCTTGTGTCTGGTCTACTGGTGAGGAAGAAGAGATCGTAAAGTATATGTCCTTATTGGACAATGTGTTACAGTCGGAAGAAAATTCATTTAAACTTTATGAGCAGAAATTACTTCTACTTGCATTGACGTACAGGATTTGCTCTATTTATAATCGCAAACTCGTCAATGACGGGCGGGAAGTGGGAGGACGTAAAAACGAAGTCTTTATTCACTTGATCCAGTTAATCGAAAAATATTATATGCAGGAACGCGGCGTTGAGTTTTATGCGGATAAATTGTGTTTGTCTCCTAAGTATCTTTCTGCCGTTTCTAAGAGTATTTGCGGATATACCGTGCAGGAACTTGTATTCAAAGCTATCATTCGTAAGAGCATCTCATTGCTTAAAAATACGCAGAAGGATATTCAGGAGATTTCAAATGCCTTCGGCTTCCCCAATGCTTCTTATTTCGGTACGTTCTTTAAGAAGCAGGTTGGGGTTTCACCGCAGCAATATCGGAAGAATCTTTAAACGTTTATTCTTTTTCGCCGTAGGCAAGATCGCCCGCATCGCCCAGTCCCGGAACAATGTAAGAATGTTCGTTGAGTTCGGGATCGATGGCAGCGCACCAGATTGTCGTCTTGTCTTCCGGAAACACATTCTTTATATGATCGATAGCCTTTTGGCTGGCGATAATCGAAGCAACATGAATTTCGGCAGGGTGTCCTTTGGTCAGCATTGCCTGGTAACTAAGTTCCATACTGCCTCCTGTTGCCAGCATAGGGTCGGTGATAATCAGCGTTTTGTCATCAATGCGGGGAGAAGCGATATATTCTATATGTATATCGAATTTTA